>Ga0247758_1000368_pt1 | contig 40069 bp, 85 predicted proteins | sample UWRJL156409C4_FD_180950 | JGI IMG/M metagenome (GOLD analysis project Ga0247758, IMG submission 180950) | Plant litter microbial communities from Arlington Agricultural Research Station in Wisconsin, United States - UWRJ-L156-409C-4 | ecosystem: Environmental > Terrestrial > Plant litter >...
CTCGGGGGGTGGGTTGAAGGAGAAGGGGTCGTCGGGGAAGGCGACGGTGCGGGGCGCCTCGGGGAAGGTGGCGATGGGGGTGGCGGACTCGGCGCCCATGAGGTCGTAGGTGCGGGTGGAGGTCGGGGGGTGCTGGGGGGTGAGCCCCCTCAGGTACTCGGTGGTGCCCTCCGGGTCGATGTTGAGGAGGTGCACCCAGTCCGCGAGGTGGTGGTCGGGGATGGCGCCGATCTTGTGGGCGTGGGCGAGGGCGAGCATGGCTGGGGGGAGGCGGGAGTCCCCGGCGCGGAGGGTGAGGGGGTGGCCTCGGGTGATGAGGTCGTGGAGGTGCTCGGCGTACAGGACCCACTGGTTCTTCGTGGACCGGGATGGGGGGAGGTCGGGGACCGCGACGTACGGGCCTCGGGTGAGGGTGTGTTGCTGCCGGGCGAGGCGGTAGTTCTCCGCCCGGACCTGCTCGAGGGTGGTGTGGAGGGTGTCGACCTCCGCGAGTGTGGCGTTGAGGCGGGCCTCGACCTGCTTCTCGCGTGAGGGGTTCGCGGGGTGCCGGTCGTAGCGGGTCGGGGCGGGCCTGTACCCGGAGGCCAGGTTCTCGGCGGCGCGGCGCTGCCGGGTGAGGTCGTCCTCCAGTTCGACGATCCGGGTGCGGAGCCGGTCGAGGCCGGGTCGGCGGGTGACCAGGCGGACGCACATGAGGGCGGTGGTGAGGGAGAGGACGATGCCGACCCACAGGTTCAGGTCGGTGGCTGCGGCGAGGCCGGCGGTGATGACGACCATGAGGGATGAGACGGTGAGGTCGCCCAGGGTCGGCGCGTTCGGGTCGAAGCCGGTGGGCGCGGGGGTGAAGCGGCCGTGGCGGTCGCGGTAGCGGGTCATCGCCGGCGTCCTCTCGGGGCGGGCTGGGGGCGGTGGTCGGGCTTGGAGCGTGTGGACCGCCATCCGGCGCGGACGCCGAACACGATCGACGCTGCCAGGGCGAGGGGGAGCAGGGCGAGGATGAGGTGCGCCCACCAGGTGGTCACGTACCGGTGACCACCGGCTGTGAGATACGTCACCCCGGCGGCGATGAGGATCGTGAACGCCCACGCCACGATCAGCCCCGGCGTGAGGACCGGCCGCAGGCGCGGCGTGTCCCGGCGCGGCCGGCGCGTCCACCGGTGATTCGACGCCAACTGGCCCTTCGTGTTCCGCGCCGGGTACTCGTTCCGGATCGCCGCCGCCTCCGCCGCGAGGGCGGCCTTCTTCGACGGGAACACCCGGGGGTCGACCTCCCACGCGTGGAGCAGGTGCTTGAAGAACCGGGCCGGTGCCGTCCGCGAGGTCAGGTGCTCAACCAGCCGGTCGACCGGGCGCTGCTGCGTCTCCCCCACGTACAGCAGGTACAGCTCCCCGGTGCGGGCGTCGCGGCCCCACCACCGGTACAGCCAGAACGTGACGCCGTCGATGTGCGGGTCGCGCATGTCCGGCTCTTTGCCGGTGGTGATCAGCCCACGGACGTCAGGACGCTCGTCCTCGGGCATGAGCGCGGCGGCCTGCGGGGACACCCACGCCACCCGGCCCTGGTTGCCGGCCACGGCCTGGTCGACGGCCGGGTCCGGGACGGGCAGCTCCTGGGTGATCTCCGGGCCGACCACCGGTGTCGGCCGCCGGCGGGGCCGGGTGGCCTGGGTGTCCGGGTACAGCGGAGTCACGACCATGCCCGCCCGGTCGGGGACGGTGTCGAGGAGAGCCTGCGGCCCGCCCGGGACGCGGCGGCCGAGCAGGGCTTCCTCCTCCGGTGTCAGGATCTCGCCGCGCGTGGCTTTCCCGGCAGCCGTCAGGATGCTCGGCTCCTCAGCCTGGTTGCGCCGGCGGACCCACCTCGGCATCGGTGGGCGGGGAAACGGTGGCAGGGTGCTCACCGGACGACACCTCCGTTCCAGAAGAACCAGTGCCCGGAGCGGTTCCGGGCGGCGTGCAGGTAGCTCGCGGGGTAGTCCGCGAGGTGATGGTGGTGGACCTTCTCGCAGCGCAGCTTCGACGCGGGGCCGCGCCACACGGGGCAGCGCGGGGCGTTCACGAGGTCGTCGTCGGTGGCAAGGCGCATCGTGGCCATGATCGGGGCGGTCTCCGGTGTGTGGTCGGTCAGGTGGTCAGGCCGCGCCAGTCGCGCGGCAGGGTCGACGGCCACCAGGTGCCGTCCTCGCGGAGGAACACCGGCTCCGGGCGGTGCCGGGTCAGGACCGCCACTTCGAGCCCGTCCTCGTGCTCGAACAGCACCCACCCGGTCTCCCGGGCGATGGCCAGGGCCATGCCGTGCTGCGAGGTCACCATGCGGTGGTGGTAGCGGCAGGCGACGATCAGGTACGCCGGGCCGTTCACCCGGTCGGCGCTGGCACCGTGCCGCCCGCCGGCCTTGCGGTTCTGCCGGTGGTGGACGTCCGTGCCCACGTGCTTGCAGCCGATCCACTCGCAGTACCCGTTCGCCCTCTGGATGACCAGGGCGCGGGTCTGCGGCGACGGGCCGGTGTGCTCGGGCCACCCGTACTCGACGTACAGGTCAACCATCGGGTCGGTCACGGGGCCTGGTCCTCGTCGGGGAGCGGCTGCGCCCAGGACGTGCCGGTCTTCGGGTCGACGACCACGGCCCGCCAGGTCCCGCCGCCGGCGAGGTTGGCCGCGTCCGCGATCCGGGCCTTCCCGGTCACGGTCGCCGGGCGTGGGGTCACCGCCCTGACGAGGGCGACCGGCAGGGACAGGAGCAGGGCGGCCAGGGCGCGCGGCCCGTGCTCGGTGCGTGCGTGACGGCCGGTCATGCCCACGCCTCCCGGGTGCGGGCGGTGGCGTCCGCGATGATCGGCGCCACCCACTCGGGCAGAGTGCCCAGGCCCTCCGAGGTCAGGGCCTCGTGCGGGCCGTACCGGTTGGCGCACGGCATCGTGGTCGTCATGCGCTCCCCGTCGGAGAGGGTGATGATCGCGCACCCGGAGATGGTCGCCCTCAGGATGGTGTGCTTGTCGTCGGTGGCGACCTCGACCTGAAGGACGCGCGGGTCGAACTCGGTGGCGTGCCCGGACATCTGCTCGGACACCGGGGGCTGCCCGGTCAGGGTGTAGACGTGGCGGATGATGGCGACGGTCGTGTGGACGAACGTGCCGGTGCTGGTCGGGTCGGGCTGCTGGGTGACGGTCACGACGGGAACCTCCGGTAGTAGTAGGCGCCGCACGCCCAGCCGAGCGCGCGGAGAGCGAACAGGCCGGTCGCGGTGCCGGCGAGGACACCGGCCACCTCCGACGCGAACCAGGACGTCACCAGCACGGCGGCGGACATCCCGAGCAGCGACCCTCCGAGGAACACGCCCAGCACGAGCGCGCGGGCCTTCCGGTGCTCGGGGGACCGGGACTCTCCTGCGGGCATGTCCACCTCCGGCGGTCGGTGTCGGGTACGTACCTAGTATGCGCCCCGTGTCCGGTTCCCCGCAAGGGGATTCGGCAGGGCCTTCCGGAATGGCACAGTCAGGTGTGCCGGCGACCCGTCCACCAGGTCACCCGCCGCAGCACCGCCCGCCCGGCAATCCGCCGCCACCGCGCGGAGACCGGCAGCAGCCACTCCCCGACCTCCACCCAGTGCCACACCCGGTCACGGTCCGGGCAGGACGCCAGGGCGCACGGCTCCGGGCTGCCCGCCCGGTGCGGCATCGACGTCGGCCGGTACCAGTGGTCGCGGACGACGCGCCTCACGACAGCAGCCCCTCGAGCGCCACGCGCCGGCACGCCGGGCAGGTGACGCAGGCCAGGAACCGGGTGGTCTGGCCCGCCGGCGGCGGGGTCAGCGGGTACGCGGCGCGGGGTACGCGGCGCGGCAGACCTCGGAGGCGAGCGTCAGCGGGTTGCCGTCCTTCACGACCAGGAGGTGGACCGGGGCGGGCTCGTGCTCGGCCTCGGTCTTCCAGCACAGCGAGGACGGGATCGTCTCCGACGGTGCCGCGCACCGGTCGGCCACCAGCAGCTCCGGCTCGTGCCGGTACGGGTGCGGAATCAGGGCCGGTGCCGGCGCGGCCGGTCGGGGAAGCGGCGGCGACAGGGGCTCCCGGTCAGCGAGGGGGTTGCCCGGCACGTACGGCCGCACACCCTCCTCGTCGTAGTCCTCGCGCAGCTCCCGGGCGAGCTGGTCGACCACCTGCAGCACCAGCTCGGCGTCAAGCCACGCGGAGCTGGCGGGCAGCTTCGCCCGCAGGGCGGACAACCGCTCGTGGACCTTGTCCAGGGCGGCCAGGTAGGCCATGCCCATCTCGTCCAGGTCGCCGCCGGCGTACAGGTCGGCGGGCTTCTCGTAGGTCATCGGGGGTGGTCCTCTCGGGTCGGGCGGTACCGGACGGTGAAGCGGGCGCGGGCGATGTGGGCGGCGCCGAGCCGGTCGACACGCCGCTCCCACCGGTGCGAGCGGGTCAGCGAGTCCCCCGGCCAGCCGTGGACCGGCTCCTCGGTGTGGCAGCGCGGCTCCTCCCAGCAGCCGAACGAGCAGATCCCCGGCCCCCGGTAGTACGGGCAGGCCGACAGGTCGCGCTCCGGTGTGAGGGGCTTGAGGCGGAAGCGCCGCTGGACGCGGTTCACCGGCCCCGCCGGTTGGCGATCTCCGAGCCGGCGCGGGCCAGGGCCTCCTCCACGGCGTTGGTCAGCCGGGTGGCCAGGTCAGCGACGTCGCCCAGCTCGTCGGCGGTGAACGTCCGGAGCAGGGTGAGAACGGCCTCGTCGTCGGGGACGAGCTGCGGGTTGGGGTTGCAGGTCAGGTCGACCAGGACGGTCGTCAGGCGGGCGGGGACGGATGCGGCCATGGTCAGGCTCCCAGGGTTTTGCGGGCGGGGCGCCGGGTCTGGCGCGGCTGCGCGACCCGGACGGTGAGGGTGTTGTGCAGGGCGGTGCGGACCCAGATCGGGGTGACGGCGACCAGGGCGACCGCCATGCCGGCCACGGCCAGGACGTTGCCCTGACGGGCGGCGGCGTAGCCGAGCAGGATCAGGGCGAGCATCAGGCCCCCGGTGAGCCGGGCGATCTTGCGCCGGGTCCGGGCCTTCAGCTTGATCGTGATGGTCATCGTGACCTCCTGGTTGACTACGTCCATTCTCGCACACGCGACCACAAGATCGGAAGGGTTTTACGGAAAATCTTGGAACGTGGCGGAACAGGGCGCACGCCGGCGGAACCCCGTGGAACGCGAGAGAGCCCCCGACCCGTGAGGGCCAGGGGCTCGCTCCCTGCTCAGATCCAAGCGGCCGGGTGGCCCGGGAGGACGTTGCTCATCGGGGCCGGGCTGACCGGGGCGACCGTGGTGTCGAACACCCGGGCCATTGCCTCGGCGTCGGCAAGCGACGCGGCCAGGCGGCGGCGCTCGGCAGCCTCAGCCTTGCGGATGGCGGCGGCCTCGGCGTTCGCCTCGCGGGTGGCCTTGGCCTGGGCGGCGGCGGCCTTGCGGGTCGCGGCGAGCTGGGCGGCCTTGATCTCGGTGGCAGTCGGGGCGGCCTTGATCCGGGAGACGAACCACTCGGCGGTCAGGAACCCGGCGACGATCAGGCCGCCGTACATCCGGTCCCCGACCGTCTCGCCGGCGTAGACGTTGGCGACCAGGCTGGCCAGGACCGCGCCCAGGCGCAGCTTGGCGGCCGTCCGCTGGGTGCTCTCGGCGAACCGAGCGGAACCGCCCAGCATCCCCAGCAGCATGAACCCGTCGATGAAGAACGGCGCGGTCCACGCCTGCCAGGTGGTGACCTGCAGCTTCTCGGCCGCGTGGATGATGTGGGAGAAGCTGATCACCACGGCGGCGAGCAGGAAGGCCGACGCGATGACCTTGGCGGCCAGGGCGGGGATGTTGCGCTCCGGCTTGGCCGGGGTCTTCGGGGCGGCGGGCTTGCGAGCCGGCGTCTTCGCGGGGGTCTTGGTGGTCTTCGTGGTGGCCATCGTGGCTCCTCGGGGAGAGGGTTGCTGTCTCGCTTACCTGTCTATTCTCGCACGCGAGACTGCCGCCCGGCAAGCTGCCCGGCAAGATTTTCCGAAAAAGTTGTGGATCAACGGTGGGAGCTGACCGTCCTCACCACCACCCACGGCCCGATCATCACCGGCACCCGGGCCAGAACCGCCAGCCGAGCGATCACCTTGCCGCTGGGGAGCATGTCCCAGCTCAGGACGAACCGGAACCAGCGCCCCGCCAGCCGGCGGTCCCACATCAGCTCCCCCATCCCCCGGTCGACGTTCAGCCGTGGCGACCAGTCTGCCGACCGGTCCGCACGAACCAGGGCGTGCAGGCACGCCGCACACGTCACCAGCGACCTCACGGTGGTGAGCTGCCGTTGCGGCAGCGGCCGGTTCATCGTGTTGGCGTACGCCGTGCACCACCGGCCCGAGGTGACCGGGTGGGCGGCGTGGACGTCGGTGTCCTCCGGGTCGGCGTGGACCAGGTCGCCGGCGGCGCGGCCGCACACCTCCGACCCGAGGTCGGCCAGGTCGACGGCGTTGACCTCGCGGAGGCCGGCGGGGGCGTGCGGGCCGCCGCGCCAGGATGCTGTGCAGATCCACATGGTGCTGCTCCTATCAGGGAAGAGGTGCGCCCCGGCCGTGGGGCCGGGGCGCGGTGGGTGCTACTGGATCTCGCCGCGCCCGCCCGAGGTGGCTCGGAGCAGCGCTGCCGGGATCTCCCCGCCAACCCAGAACCGGCGCGGGTCGAAGATCTGGATCTCGTCGTAGTCGTCATCGACGTACTGGTCACCCGGGCGCAGGCCCTCACGGACGAGGGTGTCGATCGAGACGCTCCAGGAGTGGACCGGCAGGCCCACGCCGTGGTCGCGGTGGGTGGCGGGCTTACCGCAGACCTCGTAGGTGCCGGCGTCCGCCCGGTCGTCGAACCGGTGCTCGCCCAGGAAGTCGTCCGCCTGGCAGCCGGTGCCGGTGGTGATGCCGACGATCAGGGCGGCCAGGACCTCGACGCTCTCCTGGTCGGCGTCGTGCTGCTGGATGAGCTGGGCGACCTTGGCGCGGAGGTCGTCTCGGGTGGTGGTCATCGGTGCCTCCTGGGGAGTTCGGCTGATACGTCAAGTCTCGCACGCGCGACCGGGAGGTGCAAGTGAACCGCCAAGATTTTCCGAAAAAGACGGCCCGGGGTGCTCGCCCCGGGCCGTGCCTTCCCTGGATCCTCAGTGAGCGTCGCCCTGGGCCGTGTCCTCGATGCCGATGACACGGGCCGCGTACGCGGCGGTGGCGCCGTGCGTCTGGTCGCCGGCGCGCTGGGCGATCAGGTGCAGCATGGCCACGTCCTGGGTGTAGAAGAACAGCCGGTCGGTCTTGCCCTGGTGGACCGTGGTCCACGTCGCGTCGATCACGCTGACGATCTTCAGCAGGAACGAGCCCTTGCTGGCGTCGCCGCTCGGGTCCGGCGCCTGCAGGTGGATGACCTCGGTGAGGCTCTGGCGCCGGGCGCTGGTGACCCGCGCGATCTCGCGGAGCTGGCTCCACAGCTCCCGGTCGGCCTTGCTGGCGGCCAGGGCGTCCTGGATGTGGGTCTCGCGGACCGTGTCGGCGAAGCTCATTGCTTCCTCCTGGGGAGTGGGTGGTCTTGCCTACCTCTCTAGTCTCGCACGCGAGACCACCACCCGCAAGGGCGCTGGTCAAGATTCTTTACGCCACCACCACCGCGTACGCCAGGACCGACAGCACGACCGTCAGCGCGACGACCAGGACGTCCGGCTGCCCCAGTGACGACAGCCCCCCGTACGTGATCACCCCCACCACGGCCGCGATCACCAGGCCCAGCACGGACAGCCCCCCACGGTCCACACGAGCCTTGCGACCCCGCCGGCGGGCGGCAGGCTTGCGTCCCTTGCGCGCCGCCCGGGCGGCCGGGGTGGTGTGGGCGAGCCGGCGCAGCTCGGCGGACGGCGTCTCCGGCGCCCGGTTGAGACCGGTCTTCGCCGGGGTGTCGGTCCCACGGCCGGGCACGGTGCGCCCGGTGCCGGCCTCGAAGGCGAGCATGTCCTCCTCGGACCAGGGGCGCGGGGGAGTCGAGGGCGGGGTGGGCTGCTGCTTCATGGTGTCCTCCAACGAGAGAGGGCCGGACCCCGGTCGGGTCCGGCCCGTGGGCGGGGGTGGTCAGTAGGCGGTGGCGTAGAGGGTGAGGGCGGAGATCGGGACGTTCGTGGCACTGCGGTCGCGGTCGGAGCCCGAGGCACGGCCCTTGTCGGCGTGCAGCGCCACCTTCAGCGGGTCGTCGAGGTTGATGTAGTCGACGGTCCACACGACGCTCATGTCCTCGTCGGAGAAGACGCCCTCGATATCCGGGTGGCCGGCGTCGATGAGGACCTGGTCGCCCTGGCAGAGGCTGGGGGCGCGCAGCTCCGCGATCTCAGCGTTGAGGCGAACGATCGCGGCCTTGTGCTCGACGAGCTGGGCCTGCTTGTCGGCGATGACGGGCTCGGCGCGCTCGGCGTGGGTCGGCATGGATCCTCCTGGGGAGAGTGGGGGCGGGCTGTCCGCCCTCTGTATCTAGTCTCGCACGCGAGACCGGCATCCACAAGGGGGCCGGTCAAGATTTACCGGCACGCCCCCTCGCCCGCGCCCGGTGCACCGTCGTCAGCTTCGGAGGCGTCGACATGTTGATCGGCACCGGTGGGATCCACTTCACCTCAAAGCCCTGACGACCAGGCCCCACCCGGTACGTGTGCAGGTGAGCCCGGCGCACGTGAGGCGGCATCGCCTTCCCCGTCCCCGCCGCCGGCAGACGACCCGCCGCAGACCGGCGGTACGCGCGGAGCTGCGCACCGATCCGGAACCCGACCTTGACCACCTGCAGGCGAGGGACCTCACGGACCGTCCGGCCCCCGCGCTTGCCCGACCGCGCCGGCGGCTTGCCCAGCTCCGGCCGCAGGTCGGCGTTCTTCGTGCACAGGTAGACCAGGGCCGACACGCACGTAGCGATGATCACCGGCAGGTCGGACTCCCACTCCTGGCTGAGGTTCGTCCGGAACCGCGACCTCACCCGCTCCGTCAGATCAGCGACCGACGTCCCGCCCGGGTCGACCATGAGGGTGAGCCGCGTCCACAGGACGTCCCGCACACCGGTCTCCGAGTAGTACGGGTCGCCGTCCGGGTGGCGCACCTCGCCGGCGACGAGCAGCCCCAGGGTCGTCGAGGCCGGGTCGTGCGTCGACACCTGGGCGTAGCCCCCCATGTCCGGGGCCTGACCGACCACGAAAAACCCGGTGATCTCCTGCATCAGGCCGTCCGCCATCGGCAGCGTCACGCCGGCGGGCAGGGCGATGAACGGGTCGGAGTGCGGCAGCTTGGAGAACAGGCCGCCCGGCACGACGTAGTCCGGGGTCATCATGCCCAGCTCCGACCACAGGGCCGCGTCGAACTCGTACACCGTGCGGTGCTTGCGCCACACGGACAGACAGCCCAGGTCGGCGGCGGTGAACTTGATCTCGTGGAGCATGGTCTCCGACATGCCGGCGATCGTCCGCTCGTACAGCTCCTCGGACCAGTCGTAGTCCATGCCGAGCGCCCGGCGGATGAACGCGGCGAACAGCGGCTTGGCCTGGGGCAGGCGCTCGGTGAGGTACTCGGCCCCGTCGACGATCGAGCTGACCAGCCGGTCGCAGGTCTCCGCAGCCGTCGAGTACGTCACTGGCCCTCCGTCCGGGCCAGCTTGTGCAGGTCGGACAGGGTCTGCACGGCCTTGCCGAACAGGGCGGCGGCGGCGGACTTCACCCGCTCCGGGTCGCCGGACTCGAGGTCGCCCCGGGCATGGATGGCGTTGACCTCGGTGGCCAGGTCCATGGCGGCGGTCCTGACGGCCGTGGCCTGCACGGCGGTACGGTACGCCGGCGACTCCTCGGAGTGCAGCTTCTCCGGGTAGTAGGGGCTGCTGCCGATGGGCTTCAGGTCGGAGCGCCGGTACTGGGTGGCCCGGGAGGTGGTCTCCGTCTCGTACAGGACGGTGACCCGGGTGCGGCTGACGCTGGTGATGCGCCCGCTGTTGACGATCCTCGGGGGCGTCCGGTGGGTGCTGATCAGGTAGGCGGTCGCACCCTGGTACGGCCACACCTGTGGGGTCGGGTCGGACATGCTGGTCTCGCTTCCGTGGTCAGAGGGCGCTGTGGGGGACAGAAGCGGGTCTCTGTCCCCCACAGCGGGGTTACTCCGGCTGGGCGTACGCCGGCACGGTCTGGTCGCGGGTGAACAACGGCACCAGGCGTCCGCCGACCTTCGTGTCGACGTCCCAGGCGAAGATCACGTAGCGGGACACCTCGCCGTGTCGGACCACACGGTTGAGGGCCTTCCACCCGGGGTGGCTGGCGATCTGGCCGGGGTCGGTCAGCTCGAGCCCGGCCCCGCCGGACGTAGCGGCGTCCTGGCTGACGAGCATGGCCGCGCCCAGCTCACCGAACGCCTTCTCCAGCGCGGTGAAGTGGGCCATGTGGATCGGGTTCGACGGGTCGAAGTGGCCGACCTGGTCGGTGAGGGTGCGGAGGCGGGCGTCGCGGGCGACGCGGGTGCGGGCACCGCTCGGGGTGGTTGTGGTCATGTCAGGCTCCTGTCTGGTGGTATTCGGCGTACAGGGCGCCCCAATCCGGCTCCTCAGGGGCCGGAGGTGGGGGAGTGCGGCGAGCTGCGGTGCGAGCCTCGGAAGCCGTGCGCTCACCGTGCCGGCCGCCGTGGTCGGCGGGTCGCTGGCACGCGCCGACGTGGCAGTCCCCGGTGGGGAAGATCGGTGTCTCGCGGCGCATGTCAGGCTCCGATCTGGTTGAAGCGGATGATCTCGGCGCGGAGGCGAGCCTCGGCGCGGGCGGCGGCCAGGCCGTCCTCGTCGCCCTGGTAGAGGGCGAACTCGGCGGCCTTGGGGCCGGACAGCTCGCGGAGCTGGATCTCCTGGGAGGAGGCGAGCCACCAGAGCTGGATCACGGTGCCGCCGTCCGGGGACGACCAGCCGAAGATCTTGGCGTCGGTGGTCAGCGCGCGGGCGACGGTGATGATGTCCGCGTTCTGGGTGCTCGCCTCGTTGCTCATAGGTCTATTCTCGCACGCGCGACCGAGATTCGGAAGGGTTTTACGGAAAAGATCTAGGCTTTCTGGCAAGCCGGGCACGGGTCGACACTCGTGTCCCCGAACTGGTCCCGGTCCACGTCCCAGCGGTGCCGGCACTTCAGCAGTCGGGTGACCGACCACATGCTGCCGACGCGCAGCGTCCGCCAGTCGTCGGCCTCCACCGTCCACAACCACGCACCGGTCGACCTGTCCGCGCGGGAGGCGTACGTGCGCCGCAGCTCGGCGTTAGGCAGGGCAAGACCGTGCTCGGCCCTCAGCCGGGCGATCAGCAGCTCCGACGGCCGCAGCCGTGGCGGCCGGGTCGGCTGCGGGTCCAGACCGCTACCGCTCACCGCCGCGCGCCCCCGCCCGTGTAGTAGCCCAGGACGAAGGCGATGAGGGCGATGATGACGAGCCCGGACCAGTGCACGTCCAGCATCAGAGGACCCTCGTCCCCGCGCCGGCTCGCCCGGCTGCCTCGGCGGCGCCCTCGGCCTGGGCCTGGCCGTGGAGCAGGACCGCGATGACCGGGGCCAGGGCGGTCACGGTCAGATCGGTGACCTGCCCAGCCGGGTCGTACGCGTACCGGTCGAGCAGGGCCGAGACGTCCCACCCGAACGTCGACCCCTCCCCGGTGATCGTGGGGTACGGGTGATCGTGCGGCTGGTCGGCGTGGGTCTCGCCGGCAGCGAGAACGTCCTCGGGCGACCAGCCGATCAGGTCGCCGGGGCCGAGGTCCCAGTCGCAGAGCAGGCAGTTCAGGGTGCGGACCGGGTCGGACGCCTGGTTGAAGTACGCCTCCTTGAAGACGACGAGGGCCGGGGTCTTGTCGGACATGATGATCAGCTTGCGCATGGTGACCTCCTGGGGGAGTGGCCCCGCCCCGAGGTGGGGCAGGGCCGGTAGGTGGCTACTTGTCGACGGTCCAGCTCACGGTGCACGAGCCCCGGCCGGTGCCGGTTTTCTTGACCTTGCCGTCCTCGATGATCTGGCACGTCAGGGTGCCCTTGCCGCCCTTCGCGGTCAGGGTCGCCTTGACGCCCTCGGTGACCGAGGCGGCGGCGGTGGTCGAGCTGCTCCCGGTGAGCTTGACCCCGCCGGTGCCGGTGATCTTCGGCTTCGACGTGCGGTCGGTGCTGGTGACCTTGTAGGTCAGCCGGTCCCGGTCGGCCACGGCGGGGCCGCGCGGGGTGCCGACCTCTCCGCTGTCCGCGACCTTGCCGAAGTCGCAGCCGGCGAGGCCGGTCACGAGCATGAGGCCGGCGACGGCGAGGAACAGCAGGGTGGTGATCTTCTTCAACACGGTGGAACCTCCTGGGGTAAAAACGTGCCCCCGGCCGAGTGGCCGGGGGCGGGTCGTTCACCAGCCCTTGACGGCCTGGTCGATCAGCTCCGCGTAGGCGGAGGGGAGGGTGACGTCCGGGTCGGTGAGGTCGAAGTAGCTGCGACCCGTGTCCCGGGCGTCACTCCCGTTGAGCTGGCGGGGGCCGATGAAGGTGACATCGACGGCAGCGCCGTGCTCGTGAGAGATGGTGACCTGGGCGCCGGTGGGGCGGATGTCGCCGCCACACTCTCCCGGGTAAGCGACGTCACCTTCGGGCACGAGGACCGTGGCGTCGATGACGTCGAACTCTCGGACGGTGGTGCGTGCGGAGAACCGCATGGCTACCTCCTGGGGAGCGGGGTGTCGTTGTGGTGTTGTGCCTATAGTCTCGCACGCGAGACCTTGCCACCGCAAGGCCCCGCGTCAAGATTTTCCGAAGTTCAGCCCCGGCGCCGGGCCGCGTCCTGCGCGCACCGGTTGTGCCAGCGCTCGACATCGGTCCACAGATTCTTGCCCCGCTCGCTCTTGCGGACCATGAACGGCGGCACGTCCTCGCGGCCCAGGGGGTACGCCGGCGGGGACCCGTACCGGAAGACCGGGTGCTTGACCTCGACCGGGGCGCCGAGGCGGCCGTCCCGCAGCTCACACCGGAACGACGCCTTGATGATCTCGCTGTTCGTCCCCACCTCGTGGATCTCGATCTCCCCGACCAGGGGGCACCCGGGCTGCAGGTACTCGTTCTCGGACATGAGCAGGGTGACGTTGAGGCGGGCGTACTGCATGGTCAGGCTCCGTTCTGGAAGGCGAGGAGGGCGGCGGCGACGGCGGTCCTGACGACCGGCTGCCACCGGTGGAGGTGGTGGGCGCCCAGCTCGACGCCGACGTAGCGGACGCTGCCCGCCCCGGGACGGTACGTCGGGGTGTAGCGCGCCCACGGGCCGGTGAACACGGCCTCGACCGGCTCGCCGGCGGGCGAGAGCTCAACCCACCCGGCGGTGGGGGTGAACTCGCCCTGGCCGAGCTGCACGAGCGTGTCCTTCGTGCCGACCTTGAAGTGGTACCGGCCGCCGGAGCGGCCGGTCACGGCGACGGAGGTCATCGGACGACCTGCACGGGGCGCGGGGCGCCGCAGTCGCGGCAGCGGTCGGCACCGGCGGCGCGGCGGTGGAGCTGGCCCCCATCGATGCAGAGCAGGCGGCGGGCGATCATGCGGGCGGTGCGGCGGTGGCTGGTCTTGACGCTCATGGTGCTGCTCCTCGGGGAGAGTGGCTTCCCGGCGGTCCCGGGCTTGCCTTACCGATCTAGTCTCGCACGCGAGACCGGTCTACCGCAACCCTACCGGCAAGATTTTCCGAAAGACTCCCGACCCCCGAAACGACACTGGCCCGCCGGCAAGGGCGGGCCAGCTCGAGGCGGACGGTCAGTCGCGCACCCTCACGGTCTCGATCGGGGAGCCGTGAGTGCCCCACCGACCCTCGCTGTCCACGGTCACCACGTACATGCCGACCGGGGCGTCAGGGGCCTGGGAGGGGTCGTACTTGAACCAGGGCAGCTCGATCGAGCTTGCGAGCAGGGAGGAGGCGAATCCGATCACGGCGACCGCCTTGCCCTGCCAGAAGTCCTGACGAGTGATCGCCCCGTCGGGCTCGACGTGGAAGGGGTAGGGCAGGACGCCGGCGCTCTCGCGCGGTTGCAGGGTCACGAGCACGGTGAGGACTCCTAACAGAAGTGGCCCCGCCCGGGAGTGGGCGGGGCCGATCGGGGACTACCAGTCGTACGCGGCGAGGTAGCCCTCGCTGCGGTACCCGCCCAGGGCGGGGCTCTGGACGTAGGCGCGGGCACGGGCCACGGACGCCTCGATCGGCGTCGGCGGGACGTGCGGGAACTCGCGGTAATTCATGAGCCGGTCGGCCAGGAGGGTGAGCTGCCGGGCGGCGTCGGCCGTGACGGGCAGGCGGTGGGGGAGGCGGTGGCGGTACTCGTCCTTGGCCTCGGTCGCGTCCATCACCGTGGAGATGACCCACCAGACGCCCTGGGAGTTGATGTAGTCGGCGCAGCGCCAACCGTCGGGGTGGTTGAGCAGGCGGACGCGGACGTCGGTGGTCGAGTGCTTCAGGGTGGCGTCGTAGGAGGTGTTGCGGAAGCCGGAGAGGATCTCGAAGTCTTCGGTGGTGTACTCGTCGGTCGCCATGCCTGCTCCTCGGGGAGAGTTGCTGTTTCGCTTACCGGTCTAGTCTCGCACGGGCGACCACGAGAGCGCAAGGGGATTCCGAAAAAGATACCCACCCCCGCAGTACGCAGAGGTGGGCATCCACACGACCCGCAGCTACGACACCGCGCGCAACGGCTGCGCCAGCTCCCGGGCCACCTTCCGCCGGGCAGTCGCCCAGTTCTCCGACCGGGGCCGCCCCTCGACCGCGTACCGTTTGCCGATCTCCGTCAGCGACGGCTGCCGCCCCGACCGGAGCTGCTCAGCGATCCACTTCTCCGCCACCTCGTTCTGGTTCGCCGGAGCCTGGTTCGCCGGCGCCTTGCGGGTGCCAGACCGGGGCTTGACCGGCCGACGGTCCTCACGCGGCTTCTCCGGCAGCGCGGGCGGCGCAGGCTCCGTCGGTACCTCCGGTGCCGGCTCGGGCTGAGGCTCAGGCTGAACGGGCGGGACCGGCTGCTGCACGACCTCCGGAGGTGTCCAGCCGGGCAGCGGCTTCGCCTTCAGGTCAGCCCACGGTGCGCCGGCGACCTCCCGGTGGCGTGCGGCCACCTGCTCGGCCGCCAGCTTCTCGACCTTCTCGATCACCGGGGGCTCGGGCGCGGGCGCGGCCACCGGCGGCGGGGTTTTCGCAGCCAGCTTCCGGTCGGCCTCGACCTGCTCCCGGCGCTGCTTGACCTCAGCCTTGGCCGTCTTCCGCGCCACCCGCACCGCCTTCCTCTCCACCCGTGCGTCCTGACGGCGCAGCCACCAGGACATGCCGGCGGCGAGAGGTGCCTGCTCGCCGGTGAGTTGGCGGATCTGGCTCGACAGCTCGGCCAGGGCCAGCGACGCGACCACGATCAGCCCATCGACCGACAGGGGGAACATGTGCGGCGACTGCTCCCCGTACCGGTCCGTCACCGAGACCATGTGCCAGTAGGAGATCCACGCGGCGACCCCGCCGACGATCCCGACCGCCCCGACCATGGCGATGACCTTGTACCAGATGCGGGGCATGGGGACGTGCGAGACCACCTCGACCACCGCGAAGAACGCCAGGGGCGGCCACGCGGCGATGTAGCGGGCGATGACGTCATCCTGGGCGTGGAGGATGTTGGCCACCACGGACGCGGCCACGCCGGCGGCGAGGACCGCGCGGACGGACCAGCGGGTGAGCTTGAGCTTGGTGACCTTCTGGCGCTCGTGCGCGGCGGTGGTCGGCTCGGCGGACATGAGTCCTCCTTCAGGGGGCGGGGCGGTTAGCGGTTGTTCCAGCGGCGCATCAGGCCCTCGCGGACACCGCGCAGCCTGGCAACGCGGGTATCGACACCGGCGACCCGGTCGACGGCCTCCACCGGTGTGACCGGCTCAGGCTTCTCTGTGGTCACGGGCCGACCGAGGTAATCGGTTCGGGGCAGCGGCTCCGGCTCGGGCTTCGGCCGGTACTCGACCTCGATCCGGACCTCGTCGCGGGGGATGACCTCGCCGCCGGCGCGGTGCTCGACGCACCGGTAGCCGAGGCTGCCGTCGAGGTCGCGGACGAGCCGGAGCTGCGACAGGTAGTGCCACGCACCACACGGGTCGCAGAACCCGGCGGGCGGGCCTTCGATGTGATCGACGAACGGGTCGTTGGGGTGGACGGGCAGGGGATAGGCGCTACTGATCATGGGCGGGTAGTCTCCGTTTCAGGTCGGATAGAGGAAGCGCCAGCCCCGGGGCCGGCGCGGCGGGTCACCTGCTGGGCGGCGGGTGACCCGCTTCCGTCTGTTCAGGCGGTGAACCCCAGGACCGGGCGGGTCGCCCCACCCGGTTTCTCCCCGGGGCGCCGGACCGGACCGGGGCGCCGGCGCGCCGGACGCCGCCACCGTCCGAGGATCAGACCGGCTCGGGGTTGCTCGGGCCGGTGCGGGTTCGTCACAGAGCCTCCGGCGTGGCCGGGCAGATCGACCCCCGGAAGTACCGGCCCACCCGGACGAGGGTGATCTTCTCGGAGGCGAACGTCAGCTCAAGGACGGACCCGGGGCGGACGCCCGTGAAGTCCTTCAGCAACGTCGGGGTGTAGGAAACGGTCAAGGCGCCCTGGGTGGTGGCGACCTTCGCGGCCCAGTTGGCGAGCATCCCGCGCACGTCGGGGAACCGGGCCTGTGTCGACTTCAGCCGCAGCGTGTGCTCGGAGTAGCCGGAGTCAGGTGACCGGTAGATCGTCATGCCCTCGGGGCGCAGCGTGATCCTCAGCGGGACCCGCCCGTCCTTCTTGTCGACCTTGAACGTGTTGAGGATGTCCTTGATGTCGCCGACGTCGATCGTGATCGCGGTCGTGCCGGCGTCCGGTCCGGTGGGGCCGAAGTCGGTGCCGAGCATGTCCTGCTCGCCCCTGACCGGTTCGGGAATGTCATCCGGCCCCCACGAGGACCAGGCGGTGCGGTAGCCGTCGGCGGCGAACACGTTGAGGCGGTCGTCGTCGGCGTCCCACTGAATCTGCACGACGTGCAGGTCAAGGTTGTCCGCGTCGGGGGAGGCGAACGGGGCGGCGTCGCGGAGCAGGGTGAGGAGTTCTCGGGTCGGGACGTAGAGGTCGAGGACTCGCGCGCCGGCGGCGGCGAGCTGGTCCACGTCGAGGATGGTGGTGGTGCCGTTCGGGCGGAGGTCGGTCATTTCAGGTTGCCCCCATCGGGCGGAAGGATGAGCTTGCGGTGGCCGTTCTGCTTGGCATGGTCGGGGTGTTCGGTGAGCGGGACCTGGCGGCCCCGGTCGCGCATGAACGCCCGCATCATGACGTCGGTCCACATGGCGTTCACGGCCTGGTGTTTGGTCTCGACCTGGATGCGGTTGTCCTCGTCCGACGTCATCAGCGACTCGTGCACGAGGACGCCGATCTCCCACAGGCTGGTCGGCGCCATGCTGGACGGGGCGCGCTCGACGTACCGCATCGGTTTGAGGTAGTAGGTGGTGGCCGAGGCCAGGTCGAACCAGGTGGTCCTCCCGGCCTCGACCTCTTTCTCCTGGCCGTGCAGGGGTCCGCCGATGCAGAGCAGCGCGACCGTTTCCGTCTCCGGGTTGTCGGTCACGCTGCCTGCCCCCGGTCTGCCTGCTCGCGGGCGGCTTGCTCCTGCCGTGCGATCAGCTCGGCCGGTTCGTCGTACAGGTCTCCGACCGTGCCCGGCAGGTCGACCTGCACGGCCGCGTCGCCCTGGTCGGCCAGGTAGACGCGGGCGTAGGTGGCGAGGCTGAGGTACGCGGGGAGCCGGAGTTCAGCACCCGTGCGCAGCCGGCGGAACACGTCGATGCCCACACCGGTGATGTGCGTGACCTGCGGCCAGGTGTGACCGGCCGTCTTCCGCGCACTGTCGACAAGGTTGTAGAACTTCTGCGGGTAGAAGCGGACGGCGGTCCGCTCGTGTGGATTCTTCACGGGTGGCGGGGCTCCTTGCGTCGGGGATGGGCGGGTGTTGCGCGAGGTCAGACCACGATGGTCACCTCCTCTCGTGCGTGTCCCCGGCAGGTGTCGAACCTGCGGCCTCCGTTTCCTAGCGCTCTGGCGCATCGGTGCTCTACCTCTGAGCTACGGGGACTTGCAGGTGCGAACCAGCGGGTTCTGTGCCAGTCTCCTGGCCCGCACCTTCACTTAGAGTCTCACACGCGAGACGCGCTTACGCAAGGGGTTTCGGCAGCTACTTCCGGTCACGGCCGGTGGGCTGCCACCAGCTCCTCCAGCCAGGCGGGTACTGACGTCGCGTACACCGGGTCGCCCAGGTAGATCTGCTGGGTGGTGTCGAACCCCCGGCGGTTGCCGGCGCGGTCGACCTGGGCGCCGACGATCTGGGCGTGCGAGAACGTCCACACCTGCCCGTCCTCGGTCGTCCAGATCAACATGACCGTGCGAGGCAGGTACATCCCCTGCCCGCCGCGCATCTCGCAGGCAACGGAGTCGCGGACCGCGAACTGGGCGACGTACTGACCGCTGGTGCTCACCTTGAGCACGGACGCCGGGCCGTACGGCACGTACCGGTCCTCCGGGTCGACGAGGGGGGCGGTGGTGGTCTGGTCGGTCATTGGAGAGGTCTCCCGAAGAGGTCACGGCCCTGACGGGCCTGGTAGCGCCGGAGAGCCTCGCGGCCCTCCGGCATCCTGAGGTGGCCGTCGGGTCGGAGCCAGCCCAGGAGCTTGCACCGGTCGACGACCTGCTTGTTGTGGGTGCGGTTGTTGGCCGCCGGCCCGCCCATCGCGTAGCTCAGCACCTCGGCCTGCTGCTCGGACGGGACGGCGTCCTGGGGCTGGCTCACTCCTCGATCATCCTGGTCGGGAGGTGGAGCCAGCCGGTGCCCGTTTCGACGTAGGCGCCGGGGACCTCGCGGAGCTGGTCGGCGCCGATCCAGAACGGCTCGCGGTCGTCGTCGCGGTCGAGCGGCCAGATGCGGACCAGGCCGTCACCGGCGTCGCGGTCCTCGACCACCTCGAAGTAGCGGGTGGTCACGCTGGCGCGGGCCATGACGACGATCATGGGCGCCCCGGCGGGGCGGGGCAGGGGCGGGTTCTTGGTGGGCAGGGGTTCGATAGGCGTGGGCATGGTCAGACCTCCCGGTCGAGTCGGGCGACGGCCGTCTCGTACTGACGGCGCTGCTCGGCGGTGACGTGCTCGGATCGGGCGTACTTCCCCTCGATCAGCTCGACGTACTGGGCGTCGGCCTCGCGGTGCGAGTCGATCCAGAACGGCTCGCGCGCGGTCAGCAGCCTGACGAACTCCTCGCTCATCGGGTCACCTCGGCCAGGGCCTTGCCCAGCGACCGCTCGAACAGACCGGCCACGGCCTCCCAGGAGAGGGTGCCGGCCTCGCAGTAGGCGAGGGCCTGCAGCACGTTCGCGGTGGGGTGCTGCTGGGCGAACTGGCGGACCAGGGTCTCGGCGGTGGCCGGGGTGTTCGGCATGGCTGCTCCTCGGGGAGGGGTGGACTTGCTTACCTGTTCATTCTCGCACGCGAGACCTGGCGGCGGCTAGACCTGGCGGCAAGAAATTCCGAAAGATCAGCCGGCGTCGTCCAGCTCCGGCGTGTCTTCCCAGCGGTGGCCAACCACGTCCATCCCGTCTCGCACCCGGCGGACCGACACCTGCCATCCCTGCTCGGCCAGCTCCGACGCCAACTCGTTCGCCCGCACCGACTCGTCCTGCCCGTCAATGTCGCCACGCCAGACGATGCGGGAGAAGGTGTGCATGTACTTGCCGACGTGCGTGAGGTCGCCCATCTCGGTACGTGCCGCCGGCACGTACACCTGCCGCTGCCCGAAAAGCTGGGCAAGCTGATCGCCCTCAAGCTGCAGCTCAATGAGCAGGGTGCCGGACACGGAGTCCTCGACGCGGATGCGGGTTTCCTGCCCGCCGGACGGGTTGTTGGTGGACGGGAAGGTCAGGCGGACTCGGACGTCGCCGGGCGTGTAGTCGTCGCGGGAGCTGACGCTCATCGGGTAAGGCTCCTAACGGTGAGGTGGCCCCGCCCGTGGTGGGCGGGGCCGGGCGGTGGTCAGTTGGCGGTCTTGCGGGCCAGGTCCAGGAAGTTGTAGGCGTAGGCGAGGACGACGTCCAGGCCCTCCATGCTGTGAGGGCGGCCGGGGACGTCCTCCGCTCCGGCGGTGACCAGCAGGGTCCGCAGAACCCGGGCCATGCTGTACAGCTCGTGGCTGCTGCTGTCGCGGGGGCGGCGGCCCTTCGGCCCGCCCTGCAGGTTGTTCGCGTAGATGATGTCCAGCTCGGCCTGCCGGTCGGCCGCCTCGTAGACCCCTGCGGCGCGCAGGGCGGCCGAGTGCTTGTTGCAGGCGATGAACCAGCGGTGCCAGCGGAGGAACACCTTGGTCATCTTTTCGGCGACGTAGGCGGCCTGCTCGCGGGCCTGCTCGACGGAGTAGCCCTTGTACGGAAGGACCTCGTCGGCGGAGTTGTCGATCATGTAGGCGGGCTTGGTGCCGCCGGTGATCCACGCCGTCTTCATGTCCTGGGCGGTGTCGGTGCTGGTCATGCTGGCCTCCTGGGGAGTGGCTGTCTCGCTTACCCCTTAAGTCTCGCACGCGAGACCAGCATGACGCAACAGGCTTCCGAAAAAACTTAGGACGACGGGCGACGCCACTCCCGCTTCGTCCGCTCAAGCTCATCCACGGCCTTCGTGATCACGGCATCCATGAAGACCTTGCCCTCCTTCGACTCGTGCCGGCGGTTGTGCGCACTCTGCCGCAGCTCCCGGATCAGGCCGTTCCCGTTCGTCTCGCCACGGGCGTACCGACCGGCCACCGTACGGATCGCGTCCAGCTCGTACTGCTCCCCGTACCCGGCGCCCCGCGCGAGCGGGATCTTCGCCAGGTCGTCGGCCAGCTTGACCAGCCTCGCGGGCGTGCCGGCGGGCAGCTCGACCGTGACCGGCGGGGCGTCCAGCTCGTTGGCCAGGTTGGACAGGACCCGCTTCTCCCGGCCTTCCGGCAGGGCTCCGGCCACCCGGCGGATCTCCGTGACCTGCTCCTGCGGGTGAAGCTCGCCCTTCACCGTGCGGGAGGCGAGCACCTCGAGGTGGTCACCCAGGGGGCGGCCGTTCACGTGAATAGTCCTACCGGCGTCGCCCAGCTCGTGGTCCACGGTCCGGCCGATCATGCCGTCCCAGTGGTACGAGATCTCGGCCTTGCCGTCGGCACCCCAGTGGTTCTCCGGGCGCGGGGTCACCGGGTTGCCCGTGGTGACCGTGACCGGTGCGCGACCGGCGGGCGGTGCCGGCGGCGCGGTCGGCGTTGCCGGGGCGGCAGGGGCCACCTCAGCGGGCGGCCGAGCCGGCTCCGGGGCGGGCGTGGCCACGGTGGTCGACGCCGGCGCGGCGGGCTGCTCCGGCTCGACGGCCGCCGGTTCCCCCTGCTGCAGCTCGTAGTCGGCCGGGTCGGCGGTGTCCTCGTACCCCGACCACGCGTACTTGTCCGGGTCGATCGGCGGGCCGACCGAGGACGGGGAGAAGTCGAGATCTTTCTCCAACTGGGCGGCCTCGTCGACCACCGGCTCCGGCACGGGCTCGACCTCGGGCTCCGGCACGGGCGGGTTGGCCAGCAGGCCCTCCAGCTCCTCGATCGGGGTACCCCGCTTGACCTTGATGCCCAGCTTGCGGAGCTTCGTGAGGACACCCCGCCGGTGACCGGCGTCGGTGCCGGCGTTGGTCGCGGTCGTCCCGGCCTGCTTACGCCACCGGGCTCTACCGCCGTCGGACGACGCGCAGACCAGCGGGGTGCCGATGCTGCTGTTGCCGGAGGCGCCTTCCGGGGAGCAGAACGCTCCCCCTCGTACGTTGATGGTCATGTTCCTCTTTCCGGTCGGACGGTGGCCCTGGTCGGTGCGGCCCCGCCGGCGGGCCGTTGGTCCGGCGGGGCAGGTCTGTCAGGGGATGATCGCGTAGCGGACGCGGTCCAGGGCGAGCAGGTCGGAGGTGACCTTGCCGTCCATGAGGTCGGTGATGTTGCCGGTCCACTGCCGCTGTTTCGTGAGGTCGGGCTCGCCCGACCCGTCCAGCGGGGCGAGCGTCCAGGTGCCCTCGCCGGCGGGTGCCCGGTCGGTGGCCGCCCAGTACGGGACGATGTAGAAGCGGCGGCGGTGCTGGCGCCGGGCCAGTTCATCGAGGCGCTGGCGCTTGGCGTCCTGCTCGGTGTGCATCGCGGCGTGGGTGAAGACGTCCGCGAGGAACCCGTTCAGGTCGGCCGCCGTCGACACGTCCTTGGGCGGGGTACCGCCGAGGCAGACGACCGGGAAGCCTTCCCACCCGTAGTCGTGGGCGGGGTGACGGCATTCGAGCGTCACGCCGGTGTCCTCGTCGCCGGTGAGGCCGAGGTAGTCGGGGAGCTGCGGCAGGTCGACCATCAGGCACCGCCGACCGGGTAGAGGAACGCGGTGACCTCGATGCCGTCCCGGGGGCCGCCCAGGTGCTCGGCCACGACGAGGACGCGCTGGCCTTCGCTGTCCCACTGCCGGGCGGTGCTGCCCTTGACGACGAACCGGTTGCCGGCGTCGTCGGCATAGACCAGGCGCTCGGCGGAGACGATCGTGCCCGTGGAGAGCGGCATTCGCCAGGAGTTGGGGCCGCTGCCCTGCCGGGTGACGCGGACGGGTGAGGTGAGGGTGCCGAACTGCATTGGGGCCTCCTGGGGAGAGAGAACCGGCCGGGCCTGATGGCCCGGCCAGCGGTGGTCAGATGTCGAGGTCGGTGAGGCGGACCGAGAAGGTCATGTCGAAGATGGTGGCCGGGGTGAACGGCAGGGTGTTGACGTAGTTGGGGTCGTCGGCCACGATCTCCCCGACCAGGGCGCGGGTGTCCGCGTCGTTGGTGAAGAGGCTGAGGTGGACCAGGCCGGTGCGGTCGTTCTCGGGGAGGTCGGAGAAGACTCCGGCGACCAGGCCGGTCAGGTCGCGGCGGGTGGCCTCGGTGAGGGCGGCGATCTTCATGGTCTGGGTGGTGGTGGTGTCCGGCATGGTGGCCTCCTGGGGAGTGGCTGTTTCGCTTACCGGTCTAGTCTCGCACACGCGACGTACGGGCGGCAAGAGGATTCGGCAAGATTTTCCAGGACCCTCGCCGGCCGGGCAGGAGCGCCAACTCCCACCCGGCCAACGCCGTGACCGGATTTGCACCGGTGCTTCTGCCTTGCCCGGAACAGCCAACAGGCGTCCCCCTGGCGGGGGCTCACGGACGGGGCGCCGCTTTCCCCGGATCAGTGACGGGGTGCGGCTCACAGGACATGCCCGGCGACGCGAATCACCCGGCACCGCGCGGCGGTAGTCAGCCGCCGGCGCGATCCACCACAGACGTCCCGTACAGGTCTGGTCTCCCGTGCCGGCAGGCTGCGAGGGCCAACTCGGCCTGCCGGCACGGGCGCCGCTTTCCCCGGGAAGTTGGCGGGGTGCGGCTTGCGGGCGTCCCCCGGCGCTGTCACTCGCCCGGAGACCTCGTGTGGGTACCAGCCACGACCCGCAGGTTTGAGGGTGGGTGCCCGGCCCCTCGACCAGGCACCCACCGGTCCTAGCGGCGAGTGGCGAGCAGCCGCTCGCGGAGCTGGCTCTTGCGGTCCTGGCCCTTCTCGACCCCGGCGCCGTCGAGGATGCGACCGGCGCGGACCATGTCCTCCGTGAGGGTCTTCCCGACCCGCACCTCGGAGAACCAGTCCTCCTGCTCGATGAGAGCCTGGGCGGCACCCCACATCGTGCCCGTGATCCGGGCGTTGGTCGGGGACTCGCGGAACAGGCGCCGCGCGACGTCGCGCTTCTTCTCCACCCGGGTGGTGATGGCCTTGCCCGCATCGGCGTCGAGCGGGTGCCACTCGGTCAGGAACCGGTCGAACTCCGCGTCGGACATCGGCGTCTGGATCATCGCGGTGGCGTCCTTCTCGAACGCCTCGTAGTAGTCCAGGGTCAGGCCCATCTGCCGCCGGGCCTCGACGGTCCTCTGCAGGCCGTTGGTGGTGTGCCGGGTGGACCACTTCGCCGTGGCGAGCTGCTTGCCCCACCGCACCGTGTTGGAGCACTCGGCGCGCAGCGGGGTGACGATCGAGTACATGCTGCCCGAGCCGTCGAACGAGTTGACGGTCTGGATGAACGGCTTGATGACGTCGGCCCGGCCGCCCGGGTCGAGCGTGATGTTCTTTGGCAGGTAGCAGGACACGGCCACCTTCCGGCCGCCCTCGAGCGCGATGGCCGACTCGACGCCGAGCTGGCCGTTCTGGCCCAGCAGCTCGTCGAGGAAGCTCATGACCTCCTCGGTCTGGAAGACCTGGTAGCGGTGGCCGACGGTGCCCAAGTAGGCGGCGTCGTCGGTGATGTCGGTGCGGACGGTGGCGAACACGTTGTGCGCCTTGCCGGTGCCCATGACCGAGTCGTTGTCGAGGCCCCAGAACAGGGGGCGCTTCTCGACGTTCCAGCCGCCGAGGCCGGACATGGTCAGGGCCTCCTCGATCGTCATCGGCTCGTCGCCTTCCTTGACCCAGCCGAGGCTGTGCCAGGCGGGCTTGCGAGCGTAGGCGGCCATGAACTCGCCGCTGGCGTTCTGGGCGATGCCGTCCTTGCCGATGACCTCTCCGGCGTCCCATCCGGTGGTGGCGCGGAGGTTGCCGTCGGCGGTGCGCTGGCCGCCGCCCTCTGCGAGGAGCTGGGCGCGGCTGTCGAGGGTGGCCTGGTAGCGGTCGGCGGCGGCCTGGGTGCTGGTCTCGGTCATGGTGACTCCGATCTGCTGTGGGGAGCGGTTCTCCCTGCTGCCCCACAAGTCTCGCACGGGAGAACAGTGGGGCGCAAGGGGATTCGGAAAATCTTTCCTACGCGTCGACTGTCGGGCGTGCCGGCGCCTCGGTCGGCACGGACACCCCGACCTTCTCGCTCACGGCCTTGCGGAAGGCGAGGGTGTCCTCGACCGTGCCGTGACGGCCCGGCTCCTTCGTCTCGGGGATGCCGGCGGCCGTCGCCCAGGAGCGCAGCGAGGGCCGATGAACCCACCTGCCCGTGACGCGGTACTGCTCGCGGGCGAGGGCTTCCCAGTTCAGGAAGTTCTCGCCGGGCTGCCGGTGAAAGGCGACGAACTCCATGAGGCTGACGCCGGTGGCGTTCCGCATGAGCAGGTCGACCAGCTCTTCAAGGTTGGTGATGTGGCGCTTGGCCATGGGCGCTCACCTCCGTTCGGGTCGGGGGTAGGGGTGGCGTCCCCTCATACTGATCGGCGGCAGGAGATTCCGCAAGACCTTTCCGAAAACCCTTGCGGACTCGCGTACGCGACTGACAGACTATGGGTGAGCCCCACGGGGAACGCCGCCCACGAACGGAGCACCACATGAACGCCCTGACCCTCGACGAGATGGACTCCTTCCTCGCCACGATCAGCCACAACGACGGACTCGGCGTCGAGCTGGCCGCCCACGAGCTCACCCGCACGGGCGTCCTCGTCGGTGACCCCACCCGGCCCCCCGTCGTCGAGCACATGATCGTGCTGCTCTACGAGCGCGCCCTGCGCACCGTCATCCAGGAGACCGAGATCGGCCCCGGCACCATCGCCTCCGAGCAGATCGTCGAGATCCCGCTGAGCCCGGTCACCGGCGAGCACGAGGTGCACCTGGCCAACGCGCTCGACCAGTACCGCCGTGACGGCTGGAAGCTGGCGTGACCACGCTGATCCCGCCGGGGCACCGGGCCTTCAGGATCAGCTCGGCGGTCCAGCTCGCCGGCGTGCTCCGCACCATCCGCCGGGCGCTCGGGTTGCGACAGCTCGACGTCGCCAAGCTGGCCTACCTCGACCAGGGCACGATCTGCAAGTACGAGGGCGGTGGTCGCATCCCCCGGCTCGACGACGCCCTGCAGCTCCTCGACCGGCTCGGCTACGACGTGATCATCGTCGAGCGTGACCCGGAGCGCCGGCGTTGAGGGCGCGGGTGGCCGAGCGGATCATCTGCGCCGGGCGCCCTCACGATCACGAGGGCGGTCAGACCGGCCAGCCTCACGGGCTGCGGTATCACCTCGGGTGCGCGGTCTGCGACGGCTGTGCCGACCTGAGGTGGGGGCGCGAGTGCGACCTGCCTCATCCCGGGGTCGATGAGCATCGTGACAAGCACGCCAGGGCGCTGGTGCAGGACGCACGCGCCGCAGGGTGGGCGCTCGGTCCGGAGGCTGCTGACGGGACGTACCCGCACGCGATGTGCCGGTCGTGCCGGCGGCCCGAGGCGGGGATGGCCGCCCTGCTCCGGCAGATGCTCATCCCGGCCCCGGACATGGAAGAGGGGACCCCTGCTGGTGAGCAGGAGCCCCCTCTGTGGAGCTGGGCCTGGACCTACGGGGTGACCGTGTGGTCCCAGCGGCCTTCCTTGACCTCGGGGATGAACTGGTTCCACTCGGCCTGCGTGAAGGTCACGAGGCCGTCGTTGCCGTCCTGGGTCGAGGTGACCTGGACGCCGGCGTCGGTGGGTTTGACGTCAACGCAGTCGTTGCTGTTGCAGCGCGTGCCGGTTTCGGGCCGGGTCATGGTGCTCCTCGGGTCGGTGAGGGTTGGTGCTTGGGCCGGATCAACGTAGCGAGTGCGGGGGGTTTTGCGCCAGATACTCGCCCGAGAAACTTCCGTAAATCCCTTCCGATCTTACGTCGCGCGTGCGAGACTGGTCAGGCAAGCGAAACACTTCTCCCCAGGAGGTCGGCATGAGCAACCACATCAAAGCCGAGCAGGTCCGCACCGGACAGGTCATCGCCAGCGCCTACGGGCGCCGAGGCTTCGCCTTCGAGGTCGCCTACCCCATCCGCGAGCGCTTCGAGCGCACCCCCGGGGAGGTCACCCACACCGTGTGGTTCGCCGGGTGGGAGATCCTCGAGCACGACCCCACCCACGGCCGGGGCCACGACACCTACCGGTGCTGGAAGCCGCGCACCTACGGCTCGGTCGTCGGCGGGATGCCGCTTTACCTCCTGGCCGACCTGCGCGAGGACCGCATCATGGGACCTGGCACGTTCGGGGAGCTGATCTGATGATCAACCGGCTTCCCTCCCGCACCGACCTCTCCCCGCTCGGCGTCGCCCTCAACGCCTGGCTCGTCGACGGCGTCGACCTGCAAGTGGGGGACGAGATCATCTACTGGGAGCTGCGGCTCCCCATTCTGTCGATCAAGGACGGCCGGGCGTACTGCCACGGCTGGCCCGCCGGCTTCCGCATCGAGTCCACCAACCGGTGGCCGATCGTCCCCCGAAAGGAACCTGCACGTGCCTGACCTCTACCCGACCCCGACCCGCCGGCGACTGCTGGCCGACATCAAGGCGGGCTACGTGACCGCCACCTACGACCCCACCAAGCGCAAGAACGGCGGGTGGGAGTACACGCTTCGCGTGCCGGGCGAGACCCGCCGGAACGTCTCCGAACGGGTCGACGAGATGTTCTCGGCCGGGTGGCTGACCTTCGGCGCCAAGACCGGGCCGTCCGTTTCGGCCCCCCGCCCCGTCGAGCTGGCCGCCGACGGGCGAGAGATCATCGCGGACGGTGCCCGATGAAGAAGGTCATCCGGATCGTCCTGATGTGGGTGCTGATCATCGGCTCCGCAGCGTGGGCCGCCCAGGACCCCGACGCGTTCTTCGAGCACGTGTCCGTCATCGCCAAGGCCGTGTTCGCGATCTGCGCCCGGATCGTCGAGTGGTTCGCGGACCTGTTCGCGGACGCCGCAGAAGGGGCAGGGAAGTCATGACCAACCGCGCGAAGCACATCCGCTCCTCCCGTTACGTGCAGGTCGCCATCGCCCACGACTCGCTGCCCCCTGTCGCGGAGCGGGTCAAGGGCATGTTGTGGTGGGGCCGGCGCATGTCGGTCGCCCGCCGGTATGTGGACGGCGGGCCGATGACAATCCTCACGGGGCAAACCCTGATGAAGTCCGCCCGCCGGGTGACCGAGCACTACTCGACCAGGCGGGTCCACCTCGGGGTGAGCTTCGAGCAGTTCGCCCAGGGCTTCTCGATCTCCTGGACGGCCGGTCACGGCGACGGCACCGAGGAGGGCGAGTGGAAGCGCTGGCACGCCGGCGACCAGGAGTCGATCGAGATCGTCGAACTGCTCGGCAGCGGCCCCAAGGACGGAGGCCCGCAGGGCGACGAGTACCTGCGGATCACCCGCTACAACCAGCACAAATACGGTGAGGAGATCCTGGTCGGGTTCGACACCGATGCCTACTGGGTGGTGGCCCGCGCCCGAGATGAGGCCGGGTACGCCCTGGCCGACCCGGTGGGGCTGAAGCAGTGCCAGGAGTTCGCCCAGGACGGCCCGTACCGGGTGCCGTGCGCGTACCCGGTGGTCGACGGCGAGTGCACGAAGGTCGCGCAGCATGTCGACCGGGGAGCTGCCGTATGAGCTTCGTGCTGATCGAGCCCTCCGGGGCGTACTCGCTGCACATGGGTGCGCCGAGCAGGGCCGCCTTGACGGCCCTGCTCGGCGGGGTGCCGGAGACCGTCGAGACCGGGTACGACGTGCTGGGGGTCAAGGCCGGCGACTCCGACCTGCTGCAGTGGACGCGGAACCCGGTGGCCGGGGCGATGCTGGCCACGCTCGGCGCCGCGTGGTGGCCGCACTCCGGACCGATCGTCTTTGCCGACCGGGCGAAGCGTCGCTCGCGTGAGGTGGTGTCGCTGACCTCGGACACGCTGAGCGCGGTCAGCGCGCTGCATCAGGACGTGTCCTGGGCGCTGGGCATCGACGGGATGATCGTGCCGGCGTCGCCGCAGGAGTCGGTGCCGGTGGCCGAGATCCTCAAGGCCGCCGATTACGTGCGGTCCGGTCGCCTGTACGTGTGACCTGCCCAAATACAGATAGCGGAAAATCCTTCCGATCAACTACCGCTCGCCGCCCGAGGTGGCGATAATTGAGGGGCGCCGCCGCGACGGGGCGCCCCTCTCCCTTCTCCGAAAGGACCCTCCCTTGACTCAGGCAGAAGCCGAAGTGGCCCGCCGCTCCGACCCGGAGCGCGGTCCGAACCCCGGCGCCCGGCGGCCCGCCCAGCGCGCCGCACGTCCCGCCCGGAGCAGCGACGTCGGAGATCCGACCCTGAACACCGCCCTGCTCGGCGCGTCCCTGAACACCCGCAAGCCGACCGGCATCGTCCCGTGGCCGACCATCCTCGTCGAGGGTGAGGAGAAGTCCGGCAAGTCCTGGCTGATTGCCGAGTTCACCGCTGACGAGCGGGTCGGCGACGCCTACTGGCTGGACCTGAACGAGGGCGCCGCCGACGAGTACGCGTCGATCGGTGACTACGAGGTCATCGTGCACGACGGCACCTGGGGGAGCATCCTCGGGCAGGTCCGTGCGGTCTACGCCGTGGCCAAGCAGGCTGAGGCCGCCGGCGAGCGCCCGGTGGTCCTGGCCATCGACTCGTTCACCTCCGAGTGGGAGATGCTGAAGGACTGGGCATCCAACCGGGCCAAGAAGCGCCGCGACATCAGCGACCAGGACGCCGACGTCAAGGTCTCCAACGACCTGTGGAACGACGCGAACGCCCGGCACGCCCGGCTGATGAAGCTGATCCTCACCTTCCCGGGCATCGTGATCCTCACCGCGAAGGGCAAGTGGGTCGCGGAGATCGGCCCGAACGGCTCCCCGATCGAGGGGAAGAAGGTCTACCGGGTCGAGGGTCAGAAGAACCTGGCCTATGACGCCACCGCCTGGATCCAGATGTACCGCAACAAGCCCGCGAAGCTCGTCGGCGCCCGGTCGGTCCACATCAAGCTGCGCCCCGGCAAGGACGACCCGGTGACGTTCGACCCCGACTGGTCGCTCGCCGGTTTCATCTTCAACGAGCTGAAGGCCGGGCAGGGGTCGGCGGTCCGCGACCTGGTGCCGCTCAACCCCGGTGACGACGCCGAGGTGTCCGACGCGTTCATCGCGTTCGGTGCGGCCATCGCCCAGGCCGGTACCCGGTCCGAGGTCGCAGTCACGTGGGATGCCATCAAGGGAGCTGCCCAGGATCACGAGATCTCCGAGGTCGAGCTGGGCCGGTTGAAGACCACGGTCGGCGCGAAATACGCGCAGCTCCCGGACGAGCCGGAGCTGAACACCCGGGCCGCCCGCGACCAGGACGACGCGAACACCCGCCCGGCAGGTGCGGACCAGTGACGGACGAGGAGAAGGGGGCTCCGGCCCCCACCCCCCAGGAGAACGCCCGCGTGTCCCTGCTCGCCGGCAAACTGCTCCCCGACGCCGTCAAGGACATCTACTCCACGCCGGCGGCTGAGGCCGACGCCGCCCTGCTCGCCTGGATGGTCGAGACCGGCAGCAGGTCGATCGAGGTCAAGTCGGAGCAGGGCGACCTCATGGGCACGATCTCCCGGACCGGCGGCCAGTCGGAGGCGTTCGTCAAGGACGAGCGTGTGCTGCTGGTGTGGTGCGAGGTCGAGCACCCGGAGGAGATCGAGACGGTCAAGCGGGTCCGCCCCGCGTTCGTCGGCAAGCTCCTGAAGGACGCGGCCGAGAACGACGAGGCGGTAGACGTCACCACCGGCCAGGCCGTGCCCGGCATCGAGTTCCGGACGAAGGACTACGGGCTGTCCCGCCGCCCGAACCGCGACGCCAAGTCGAAGCTGAAGACCCTGGTGTTGGGGACCAACCTGGTCCAGCTCCCGGGGGTGAAGCCGTGACCGGCATCCTCGGATCGGTCGACATCGGTTCCATCGCCGGAATGCCGTTCGAGATCCCGGTGCGCCGGGGCGCCGGCTGGATGGACACCGAGGCCCCGGGCTGGTGGAAGCGCGACTACACCGCGCCGATCCAGCTCAAGAAGCTCGACATGTCCGACCCGAACCGGTGCGTCCTCGGACAGGTGTACGGCTCGTTTTACCCCTGCCCGCCCATGGTCCGCACCCTCTCCCGGTACGGCTACAACCCTGACGTCGTCCTTGACCAGGACTCGATCGTCGGCAGACGTCTGGATCAGGACATCCTGGAGGAGTACGGGCCGCGCGGGCTGGCCCTGCCCCGTTCTGCCGGCATGGACACCTGGGACATCCTGACCGCCACCTGGCGCGCCCTCATTCAGGGCCGTCGTAACCAGTTCTCGAACAGGAGTAAGTGATGAAGCGCAAGCACGCGATCATGTCCAACGGCCAGCGGATGCCCCGGATGGGCGGCAAGTCCGTCTACCGGTTGCCGCGCCGGGCCAAGAACGTCATCGAGGTCACCCCTGCGGGCACGGGCATGGCCCGGGAGCAGGAGGTCGGGGACCCGTTCCCGCCGCTGCAGGTGCCCGCGAAGTCCGCGAACTGGCGGGTCGCCGTCTACCGCGCGCAGACCGGGCGTCGGCTCGGCGTGGACGCGGAGCGGGTCCTGGACTTCCCCCACCTCTACACGGCCGCCGAGCGGGCGAGGGCGCTCGGGCTGACCGGGCCGCAGCGCCGCCGCTACGACCAGAAGCGCAACAAGGCCGACGCGTTCCCCAAGAGCCTGTCGTGAACACGTTCTGCCGGGCCTGCCGGGAGGGAAGCTGCGGCCGCCGGCGGCACCGGGCGCGGCGCTGCAACTGCCCGTGCCAGGATCTCCGACCGTTCGAGGTCCGCATCTACCGCCGTCAGCGCTGGTCGATCGAGAGGGTGGTGGCGTTCGCATGAGCGAGCCGCACGTCATCACCCTGGACGGCCCGGACGTCTCCGGCCACTACGAGTACGAGTGCCCCTGCGGTGAGAACGCCACCGGGTACGAACCGCAGGAGATCCTGGCCGAGGCCGAGAAGCACGCCCCGCTCGCGGCCGGGCAGCAGCAGATCCTCGACCGCATCGCGGCCGACATCGCGGACGGCGACTGATGGCGTCGGGGCCGTGGCCCGCCGATAACCGGCTGGTCCTCGACTCCGGCGGGGTCGTCCACCACGCCCACCCGCGCCGGCAGACCCCGTGCCCGAACTGCGCGATCAACATGCCCGGCCCGATGCGGGTGATCACGAAGGAGGACGCGGTCGCCTCCCACAAGGTGGCCTGCTACAAGTGCTTCCGCCCGATGTACGGAGGGCGGCGCCCCCGTGCCAAGCGCTGAGTACCAGGCCGTGCTGCAGGAGCGGTTCGGGGACGTCCGTGAGGTCGTGCTCGAGGTGGACCTGCTGCGGTGGTCGATGCCGGCACGCCGGGCAGCGGGGCTGATGTGTCGTGCCCGGTTGCACCGGACGCGTCATGCGATCGAGCGGTTGGGTTGCTGCTGCCCCTCGCCGGAGGAACGGCGGCTGATCTACGCGGAGGTGGTGCGCCGGCGGAAGGCTCGTCGTGGGCGGCGTCCGGCTGATCTGCGATCGGCGGATTGGAAGGTGGCCAGGTATCTCGCAGCCGGGTATGTGATGCCTGGGGCGAACCTGTCGGATCGGAAGCTGGCCGCGATCCTGCTGTACCGGACGGGTCACTTCACGTTCGCGGAGATCGGCGCCCGGGTGGGGAAGCAGGCGTGGCAGGTGCAGCGGTACTGCCGCCGTTCCGGGGAGCTGCGGTTGACTGGTCCTGCCGGGTGGGGTGGTCCGCGCCGGCCCCACCGGGTTCCGTCGAAGGTCTGACTGTTCCATCGGATGCCCCGTTCAGCCCCGTCTGCGCGACGGTGCCGGGCGGGGCATCCTTTTGCGTACCCGCGTATGGGTCGGCGTGCCGGCGGGGCTCCTGAGGGACGTGGCGGAAATTCCGATCATGAGCGCCGGTGTCCGTTGACGTCCTATGCCGTCCGTGCGAAACTGGCGCTAAGTCCAACCCCGGAGGAGATCATCCATGCCCCTGACCACCGTGCCCGGCACGGACACCCAGGTCTACGCCCCGACCGGCGAGGACACGCTCCTCACCGTCGGGCAGGTGTGCGCCTGGTTGCAGATCGCCCGCAGCACACTCCACAAGCTCAGCACCGAGGGCGAGCTGCCCACCCCGCTCAAGGTCGGCCGGACCGTCCGCTACCGGGCGTCCGACATCCGCGCCCACCTCGACCAGAAGGCAGGCGCCGGTGCCCGTTAACCAGGGGCCGCGCACCGGGCTGTATACGAACCGGGTGATGCGGCCGAACGAGCAGGACATCGTCAGGTCCGAAGGCGAGTGGCAGGCCCTCGCGGACACCGCCGAGGTCGTGGGCGAGTGCCGCCAGATGTACCCGGCGCCGCTCGGGAAGTGCGACGGCGTGATGTTCGCCCTGCCGACCCCGGACTACCAGATCGAGCAGGACCCGATTCACTGGCAGGGCGCGCAGTGCAACGTCTGCCTGAACGAGGTGGCGATCCCGAACCGCCGCGCGCTGCGCCGGTCGTCCGCGCACGGGGAGATGCCCGTGGGCTACTGGGAGGGGCGGCAGCAGAGGCTACGCCCGGCGATGCCCGATGCATGAGAAAGCGGGCCGCCCATCGCTGGACGACCCGCTCTCGAAAACCTCTCCCCAGAGGTACCCCTACCGGCGAGCCGCGCCGAACGACAGGAACGACAGCAACACCGGGAGGCGATACGCCGATGGTACTTGACGAAACCCGTTACGGCGAGAGGTGGCGCAATTGGACTTCAACCCCCTCACCGACACGGAGGTACGCATCGTGACCTGGTTCAAGGTCGGAGACGACTTCTACGACGACCCGGAGGCGGAGGAGTTGTCCGACGCGGCCGTGGCCCTGTGGACCCGCGCCGGGTCCTGGTGCTCAAAGCACCTCACCGACGGCAGGATCTCCCGGCGCAAGGCCATGAAGCTGTGTGACGACCCGGAGCGCGCCATCCCCGACCTCGTGAAGCACGGCATCTGGGCGTCCGACGACGGCGACAGCACGTACGTGTTCGTCCACTGGTTCCCCGACCAGCCGTCACGCGAGCAGGTCATGGCCGAGCGCGAGAGAAACGCAGCCCGGCAGCAGGCGTGGCGGGACAAGAAGGCCCGGGAGCGTGACGCCGGGCGTGACACCACCGTTGGTGATGGGGTGCGTAACGGCGTTACTTCCACCGTGACTAACGCTGCCCCGACCCGACCCGACCCGACCCGACCCGACCCTCCTAACGGAGAAGGGGAACAACCCCTCTTTCCCCCACCGCCTCCGGCGGCAGGGGAGGCGCCGACCCGCATCCGGAAGCTCCCCGACTCGCATCGCTTCGACGAGTTCTGGGCTGCCTACCCGCACAAGCGCGACAAGGACGCGGCCCGCAAGGCATGGGCCAAGGTCGTCCGCGAGAGCCAAACCCGCGACACCGACGTCCACCTCGACGAGGTCATCGCCGGTGCCGGGTTCTACCGCCACAGCAAGGAGTTCGCCGCCGGGATGTCGAAGTACCCGGCGACGTTCCTCAACAAGGGCTCGTGGCGCGACTACGCCGCAGGCCCGCCCGAGCAGCCCGGCACCGACCTGGTCCGCGCGGGAGGAGCACCACCGCCGGGGCGCGGGTTCGACGCCAAGCTCGGCCGATTCGGGGCGATCGCCGCCCAGCTCCGCGACCAGGAAGGATCAACACCGTGACCCCTGCTGATGCTCTTGAAGTCCTCGCCGTGGCGGCCGTGTACGACGAGCGGGAGCCGTCCGTGGCCCAAGCCCAGGAGTGGGCGGACGTGCTCACCAAGAACGGGGTGGACACCGAGGAGGCGTTTGCCGCCGTCCGCGCCTTCTACGAGGCCACCCCGGACGGCCGGGTGCGAGTCCCTCACCTGCTCCCGCTGGTGAAGGCCGCCCGGTTGGAGCGCGTGAAGGCCCGGAGGCTGGCCCGCCTGCAGGCGGCCGAGGGTCGGGAGATCGAGAGCCGGGGAACTCGACCGCACCGGTTCGAGGGTTCGGAGGGCGAGGTGTGCCGGGTGCCGGGGTGCGGGCAGACCGACGACGCCGGCACGAAGCACATCCGCGACAGGTCGGCCGACGTGCAGGCCCTTCTCGCGTCGCTGAGGGCCACGCTGCCGGAGGGCGACCCCCGTATGCGCCGGTCGCTCGCTGGGTGGCGTGCGACGTCGGCAGGCGCCTCGGAAGACCCTGCCGAATAGCCTTGCCCCCTACCCCCGGCATATGCGAGACTAGACGAGTAACACGGTTTGACGCCCACTCCCCAGGAGGCACCGAATGCCGACCGTCATCGACGAGAACTACCACCCCTTCTACACCGTCTGGCTGCGCTCCGATGGCTTCGTCGGCGCCAGCGCCCGCGACTACCGGCTCACCGACCAGGACTTCGCCCCGTGCACCATCGACGGCGTCCCGATGACGTTCAAGATCCTGGTCGTCACCCGCGACTGGTCCGAGGCCCGCGACACCATGCGCGACGCCCACGCCCGCGTCGGGCAGGACGAGGAGCTGGCCGACCGGATGCGCACCCCGATCCTCCGGTGCGAGGCGCACAGCGAAGAGGCCGCCCTTCAGTGGGTCGTCGACCAGGCCCACGCCCGCGCGCTCGACGAGATCGCCACCTCCCGGTGATCGCGCTCCTCCGCGCCCTCGCCGCCCGCGTGTCCTGGCACTGCGCCGACAACCAGTGCCACCTCTGCGACGGCACCACCGACGGCCCCGGCACCGGCCGGTGCCACCACGACTGCCACGGGAGGCACGTGTGACCGAACCGACCGACGCCCTCACACTGCTCGACGGCACCCGCCTCGAGCTGTACTGCCGGGACACCGCCCACAACACGTACAGCGCCAACCGGCCCGCCGGCGCGAGCCCCCTCGACCCGGGCCTGTACCTGACCAACCCGCAGGGCCACGCCCTCCTCGTCGGCATCAACGGCCGGGAGCTGACCATCCTCGACGGCGGCCCCACCATCGTCGGCGGCATTCAGGTCGACGACCCCGACGTTCTCGACGCCCTGGCCGACCGGCTCCGGTTCATCGCGGACCGCCGCCGCAGGTACCTCGCCGCCCAAAAGCAGACGCTCGGGTTCCCCCGTGCTACCGCCGCCATGATCGAGGCCGAGCGCATCACCGACCAGGAGGTATGACCTGTGTCCGACCTGACACCGCCCAACCCGACCGACCTCACCGACTACGAGGTCACCATCCCGATGCACCACGGCCCCCACACCCGGGAGTTCACCCTCCGGGTGCCCTGCCTCTCCGAGTCGTTCGCCATCGGTGCCGGCGCGGCGATCGGCCTGGCCGTCAACGAGGCATCCGGCTGGATCTGGAAGCTCGGCTCGGCCAGCAACCACAAGGCCACCGAGACCGTCCGTCCGGTCGGCCCCAGGACGATCAAGGACCCGGCGGCTGATCAGTGGTCGGCCGACCTGTGCACCGTTCCCGGCCTGTCCGTGGTCGTCGACGAGGCCGGGTGCATCGTCCTGCGCTACCCGGGCGGGTCGACCACGATCTCCGACGTCAACCACTTCGTGTCCACGATCATCGACGCCCTGTACGTCCGCGATCGCAGAGAGGCCGGTGACCTGACGTGAGCGACCTCGTCATCAACCGGGAGAAGCTGCGGCTCCTCGACGCCATCGCCGGCGGGCGGGTCACAAGGCAGGAGGGCGGCGCTGTCGTCCTGCGCGCCGGAAACCGCTACCAGGGCCGGGTCGACCAGAAGGTTCGCAACCTCGTGAACGCCGGCCTCGTCAGGTACGAGCCGGAGCGGATGCTCTACCTGCTCACCGACGAGGGGACCGCCGCCGCCGAGACCGCCCGCAAGGGCTACGAAGCCCAGCAGTTCCGCCCCAAGGTCTGACCGTGACCGAGGACGAGGCGGCCTGGGTGCGGCAGGTCGTACTGGCCAAGTGGGGGCCACGCTCCTGGGGGCGAACCTGGGAAACCCTGATCCGGGTCTGCCCCTGCCAGTACGGCCCCTGCGGCTGGTGCAAAGACCTCGGGAAGCACGAGCGGTGCACGCACAAGGTCGCACCACCGCACCGCTCGCCGGCGGCCCGCCTCTCCGGCATCCCCGTGTGGGCGCTCCCCGGCCCGGCCTGCTCCTGGCGGTGCCCCTGCCCGGTCTGTGCGAAGCAGGACGTCACCTGGTCCATCCCCCGGCGAGTCCCCCGCATGAAGGCCGCCTCCCACCCGCTCACCCTGTTCTAGGAGCCCACCCATGTCCGACCGCCTCCCCCGTGAGCTGGACCCGCCCGCCCTCGACACCCCGTTCCTCACCATGTTCGAGACGAACTGGTGGGCCATCTGCCGGCACGTCCTCCACCCGGCCGCCCCGCACTTCTGGATGGCGCAGTTCTGGTCCGGTGACGACGGCTGGGTGCCGGCGGCCAACGATGGCGGCCCGCCCCCGGGCGCGTACTTCCACGAGGACCCCGACCGGCTCGAGTTCGTCTTCCAGCTCCGCAACCACCAGCACAAGGAGGGCCAGTAGATGCCCAGCCGCGAGATAGTCGGCCGCCACGTCATCGCGTGGCAGCCCCCGAAACGACCCGTCCGTGCGCGCACCCCCCGGGGCATCGTCTCCGAGTGGTCGCCCATCGCGGACGAACTCCGCGCCCGCCCCGGCGAGTGGGCGCTCATCGCGGACGTCCTCACCCCCGGCCGGGCCACCGGCCTCGCCACCCACATCCGCCTCGGCCAGCTCCGCGCCTTCACCCCGACCGGCGACTTCGACGCCCTCAGTGAGCGGCAGCCGGACGGCCACTGGTGGGTGTTCGCCCGCTACGTCGGGGACGACACCGATGCCTGAACTCCCGATGCCGGCAAAGCCCGGCCACCGCCCCGTCGACCACTCACACCGGTCCGCCCGCGAGCTGGACTTCGTCGGCCGCACCGGCAACGCCCGGGTCGACGACACCGACGGCCGCCGGGTAGTTGCCAGGCTGCCCATCTTCGACGCGGTCCTGCTCGGCTGCGGCTGCTTCCGCCTCTACGCCTACCGGCCAGGCCAGGTCGCAGACGACGCCGGCCATTGGACCCGCCCCTGGGTGCAGCTCCTCACCGGCTGTCCCGTCCACCACCGGGAGGTGCGACTGTGACCGCCACCCTCATCGAACCGAGGCCGTTCCTGCACTCCCTGCTCGGGGAGGCCGTCGCCGAGCGCTTCTGGTCAAAGGTCGACCTCACCGGCGTGTGCTGGGAGTGGACCCGAGGTCTCACCGACGACGGATACGGCAAGTTCTGGTACAACGGCGCCGCCCGGCGCGCACACCGCATCGCCTGGATGCTCCTCGTCGCCCCCGAGCTGCCGGATGATCTGGTCGCGGACCACCTCTGCAGGAACCGGCTGTGTGTCTGCCCCGACCACATCGAGTGGGTCACCCCGGACGTGAACACCCTGCGCGGGTTCGGCCCCGCCGCACTGGCGGCCCGGGTCACCCACTGCCCGCAGGACCACGAGTACGCCGGCGACAACCTCATCGTCCGCGTCCAGCAGGGCCGGGAGCGCCGCGAGTGCCGGACCTGTGTGAACGAGCAGAAGCGTGCGCGCCGCGCCCGCGCCCTGGCCAAGCTCGGGGCGGGCCGCTGATGCCCACACTTCGCCGCCGCATCAGGCTTTTCACGTGGGTCCTGTTCGGCAGCCGCCCCTCGTTCTTCCCCGGCAAGGACGAGTACGAGGAGAACCTACGGGTGCTCAAGGCCACTGACATCGCTGAAGAGAACGCCCTCGCCCTGCACCGAGCAGGCAGCCTGAACACCACGGAGTTCACGGCCGCTGTCTTCCGCGCCCGGGAGCAGCAGCTCGCCGCCCTCATCGCCCTCGACTGGACGGACGAGGCAGACCGGGCCGCCCACGATCTCACCTGGCGGCGCGCCGACCCCGCCGACCGGGACCGGCTCTCCCGCCTGCCGGTGGCCGGCGCAGCCGAGCGGTACAAGCCGGTCCACCCCAACCCTCCCCAGGAGATGCCCAGATGAGGATTTACCTCGGTCACGCCTACGAAGCCGTCTGCGACCCGCACGGCCGGGTCGAAATCTACCTCGACCCCCGCGACCTGTGGATCGGCGCGTACGTGGCCAAGAGCGCGGTCTACGTGTGCCTGCTCCCGGCTGTCGTCATCCGCGTCTCGCGCGGACGCCGGAAGATGATCCCCTGATGCCGATCCGACCTGAGAACGTGCTCCGCTACCCGCGCGAGTGGGCGGCGATCTCCTGGGCGATCCGCTGGCTGAGGGCGCTCGGCCAGTGCGAATGCCACGGTGCCTGCGGGCGCGTGCACCTCTCCCCGACCGGCCGCTGCACAGCCCACAACGGCGGCTCCACCATCCACGGCGCGGCGGTCGTCCTCACCGTCGCCCACCTCGACCACACCCCGGAGAACTGCCACCCCGCGAACCTCCGCGCCATGTGCCAGGGCTGCCACCTCCGCTACGACCGGGACCACCACGCCCAGACCGCACGCCGCACGAGGCAGCTCACCCGGCAGCGCGCCGGCATCCGCACCCTGTTCGCACTCCCCGAGGAGGACTGACCATGCCCACACCGGTCGTCGACCTGACCGACTTCGATGAGGTGATCGTCGACCGCGCCTGCTCCAACCGCTGGATCGGACGCGTCCCCACAGCCGAAGCCGTCGAGGCGACCCGCCGGCTCGCCCGGCGCGGCTTCAACGACGGGCAGATCGCCCACCGCCTCCAAGCCTCACGCCGGTCCGTCGTCCGCTGGCGGCAGCGCACCAACACCCCACCCGCCCTCCCGATCGGCTCCAACACCCATGACCGGCTGGTCGACGCACCCTCCCGACCCCTACGCCTCGGATGAAAACCCCCGCCCTGGTCGACGGGCAGCAACCCCTCCTCGTCCCCGAGCACATCACCGAGACGTTCCACCTCACCACGAAACACGACCGCTACTGGCACGTCCTCGCCACCTCGAAGAAGAACACCTGGTGGACCTGGCGCTGCTCCTGCGGTCGAGACATGGCCGCCGAGACCCGCGCCGCGTTCTCCCACGAGGGCGCCGCAGAGGAGATGGCATGGTGGCACCGCTACGAGAAAGAACCCTGGGCGAACACCCGCCCCGTACTGTTCCGACCCGGCAAGACCCCAACCAGGCAGGAGACCACCCGATGATCACACCCACCGACCGACCCCCCACCACCACCCAGCAGCCCAGCATCCCCACCACCCACCTCATCACCGCCATCACCATCATCACCATCACCCTCACCTCCCTCTTCACCATCGCCT
>Ga0247758_1000369_pt1 | contig 40061 bp, 19 predicted proteins | sample UWRJL156409C4_FD_180950 | JGI IMG/M metagenome (GOLD analysis project Ga0247758, IMG submission 180950) | Plant litter microbial communities from Arlington Agricultural Research Station in Wisconsin, United States - UWRJ-L156-409C-4 | ecosystem: Environmental > Terrestrial > Plant litter >...
GCCGTGGGGGGGGGGGCCTACTCCCCCCCCCCCCCCTTTTCAGAGACGCTGCACACCCCGTATTCGGTGGAATTGATGGAGTTTGTAACTGCTTGCATGCATTGCGTGTTTCCTTCTCTCCGTCCGGTTCTAGCTCGCAGGCAAAACCTCCTTCCATAGACTTTTTGGTAGGATTCAGACTACGATTTCGCACTGGCTCAGCCGTGCAGTCAGACTGGCAGCGCCGGGTACCTATTCATACCACCGCGGCCCCCTGAACCCCTTTCTTTTGGCAGACTATTCTCGAGGTGCTAGATAATGCGGCCGGGCTCGCTTCCACACTCCAATGCCAGATGTGCCCTTTGAACGGTGGCGACGCCGACTCTCTCATATTCAGGACATGCGGCCTTCGGCTGCAGCAGTGACACAACAAGTATGTGGTATGCTTCGTCTTCCATCTGAGTCTCCGGCAGCGACGGCAGTTCTCTGCCGACCACGACACATTTTAAGCTTTGAAAATCGGCTGTGGTCCAATTGTCCATGATGAGGACACTCTGTTTTCGCATCATCTCGGCAGTAAATGCCGTGATAGGTGCCGTCAGCTTTGCCGGTTTGGCGGTGGTTTCCAAAGCAATGTCACGGCCCCATTCCACCCCGGTTGAGGGTGGGTCGAGGTAGTCGATAGATCCTGTGTATGCCATCCATGACCACGTCGGCACCTGTGCGTGCGGATTCTTGATCCACTGGAGGGGTGAGCTATCAGCCCGCCGCCACAGGAGGCTGCGGTGAAGACACCCAAAGTTGGCAAAGACACCAAAGGCGACGGGCGACGCCATCTCTTTGGCCAGGCGGCACTCTAACCCGGCGATAGCGGTGGGCCGGTCATAGTCATATGTGAGCTCGAGTCGCGAGTACGTCTCGAAGACGACCTGGAAGACGCCGTGCGATGCGTTTTCAGCGGCCGCCTTCGCCATGGCGAACTTAGGAAACCGGGGGTCCCCGAGGAAGCTGGCCTCCTTGCTCCATGCCCGAGTCTTGTCAGTTTGCAGCCGAGGAAGAGGCCTGGAGGGCGGGGAACATACCTGTTCAGCAACGACAGCGTCTCGCAGTGGATGCCTCGGCCACACTCCCAGTACGTCTGGCTGGCGCTGAAGTGGATGGTTCGCCGCGCTAGCGCCCGTTCCTGCAGCACCCAGCCGCGGCGACTGAGGCCCATGTCCTCCACGTCGCCACCAAAGTCGTCAACTGTGGCGCAGAGATGCAGCGGATCGCCCGATGGCGTATAAAGGGTGACCGACCGGGTTGGTGGCGGCTCGTTGAGAAATCCGCTATACGTCCCCTCAGCAGCCGTGGCCGCGATGATGCAGTATGCCGACGAGAAGATGGCCTCCATGCCTCTAGACTCGCGTACCCAGTCTTCGCTATCGTCCTGTATGATGCACAACGAGTCGATCCAGAGATAGCGCTCGCCGAGCGTGCGCGTCACCTGGACGGCGTCTTGAAACGTCTTGCCGAGTTTGGCTAGTGAAATGCGCCGGCAGCGCTCCTCCAAGTTGTCTGCAAAGGTACAGTTGCGCCGTCTCTCCTCGTCGCTCGGTGTGCCCCATCGGTGGGAAAGGGCCAAATAACGGCCGCGGTCCGACGGCCCTGTACATACGAGGCGCAGCTCGTCCTCGTCCCCTACATCAATTACCCTAGTCGGTAGGGGCGTCTCAGACTCGATATGACAGCCGAAGTCTCCGTGATTCTCGTCGCAATGCCGCAACCAGCTTCGAAGCAGCTGGTAGTACCCAACACTCGATCTTTCTAGCAGCCCTGGCGACCCGACCTGGACCGTGCTATCCCCTTTCCACTCAGGACCGACGCATAGCCGCAAGATGGGTCGGCTCCGACCGTCCGCCCAAAGGTTAGTCCCTTCTCTGCGCACGCAGACCGGTCGATTCGACGCTGCCCCGCGCGGCCAGAGCGCGTGATACAGCATCTCGCACAGCTCGCAATCGCCCCAACTCGTAGCTGGACTGACAAAAAGTTCAAAGTCATCATCGAGAGGCTGCATCGTGCGACAGTCTTCACACAGCCAGGACGGTTTTCTTTGCCAGTCCTGGGATGCCGGGTTTTGATCGCAAAAGTTTCTGGCAAAGGCGTTATCCACGTGCCTTTGCCAAACACCGCTGTCAGAATGGCCCTCCAAGAAGCCGCGAACGGGCCCTTTGGCTCCCATCTTGCCAACCCCTCCTTCTTCGGCCGCTGCATTCCGGTGGCTCCCCGTAGCATCGTCTTCCTCGCTCCTGAGAACCTGGGTAGAGCCCGGCGATGTGTGCTTCTCAAGGTAGCTCTCGGCCCAATTTTCCAAATCGAAGAGCTCAAAGTGGTTGGGTTTGCCCGCGCCGCTGAACGTGCCTCTCGGCACTTCCGTTTTCTTTGTCCGGTGGAAAGGCATATCATGACCCCCATCGCTCGAGACATCCATCGGCTTTCGTTGTGTAATCCACGCCAAGTATAGCTTCAGGTTGTCGAGGCTTAGCAGGCTGTCTCGGTCAAAGTCGAGATTGGCAAGCTGGGAAATCGGTAACGCTTGGGCACCTTTGGACTGGATCGCAGTCCACCGCTCGGTGAGCACCCTGTCGGTGCAGTGCAGCACCTGGCATGGGAACTCGTACCAGGATTCTTCCGCCGCCGCCGGGCCCAGCTTCAGAAGTCGCTGGCTGATTTTAGCCTCATGAAAAAGAGAAGATGGTGAGGCGCTCGCTTGCCCACCGCTCTCTGTAGAACACAGCTCATAAGGACAATCATAATTGCCTTGTAGAGAGGCCGGCCGCGATGATGGCGACGCTTGTTGCCACCACTTCCATCGTGCTGTTCGGCGGCGCGGTCTAACGTAAGCTGTAGAGCCACCCGGAGGAGGAGCCAGAGCGGGGATCGGCGCCAGAAGTACGACGATATCTCCCCCATGGCTCGGGGAAAATCTTCTTTAAGTGCTTCTTCTCTGACGTGTTTATAGATCAACGTAGCTTCACCCTCCAGACTGCGGCCGATGCCACGTAGGACCCCCATCACCATATCATTTACCAGTTCTGGGTTCGCAAGGGCATCGCGCGATGCTTCCCGCATCTTGATGAGCTCTGCAAAGACATCCAGAAAAGGCTGCAAAAAAACAGGGTCGATTACGCGGCTTCTGGCGACAGCGACTGTGCGGGTGGGAAAGCAGCGCCGGAGCCGTCCCTCGCAGCCCATGACAATGTGATCGGGTGCGAGAAGCCCCAGCGACTCGAAGCGCAGCTCGGAGCCCGTGCGGGTAACGAGTAAGCCAGCATTCTGGCTGTCCATATACAATGCTAGACAACCTAGGTTTCATGATTCAGCCCATAATCTTGACAGACTCTGCTGGCAATGGGTGGTGTCTACGTGTGGGAGACTGCCATACCGTCTTCTTCAAGGTCTACCATCTGCTGTCCGAATACATCGACACGCTTGGGGGGTACCGCTCCTTGAACCTCCTTCATGGCCCCCAGCATGTGGATGCATCGATCAAGCGCCGGAATTTGCGCAGCTGCAACGTTCGTACGAAAATTTCCCAGGGCATCGTGGACCATCTCCAGCAGCTCCTGCTCGTCCGACGCGGAGCTGCCCGAGGAGTTCAACATCATTGGGGGGAGGAAGATGTGATGGATTAGAAAGTTCAAGGAACCATCCGAACGAGCCATATTTCGCGATTCGCAGCGCAAATTCTCCAACTTGGCTTGGCGAGTATGTGACCATGTACCGGATTCTATGATTTGTTAGCTCTGGTGACGGGCGGAGCATAAATGAAGCGTTTATTGAGATTTTTCTTCTTTTCTTTTCTGTTGGGCCCCTGTTTAGAATTGGGCTAAACGGCCCTGCCAAGGTTGACACTGGGACGGATACAAGCTCCTCTGGCTTCTCGATCGGGCAGTAATTTGGCAGCAATTTGGCAACGCCTCGTTAGCCAAGGAGTGGAGTGGCTCCCCTTTTCAGGTCTGGCTACTGGCCGTCGGCACCGCGCAGGAATTAGCGAGGAGGGGGAGCTGCGTGTTGTAGTTTGATGATTGGATCGAACAAGGCTGGCTCTGCCCATTGGCACTTGGACAGTAACCACCTGGCGTAGAGGCTTGCATTAGCTGCTTCACAGCCATCCCACCCCCACCAACGGATCGACATTTCGCACACTTGGGCAGCAGTTGTTCTGGGTGGATTTATCACGCGCTCACCTCCGATCTGCCCTCAAAGGCGCAAGCCGATAGTAAGTTCCGGAGCCATCTGCAGTGTCTTTCTCCACAGAAGCTGGACGTCGATATCCCAAAAGGTCACTTAGACCTTACCGCTGTTTCCCTTCTCCAATTTCTATTTGGAATTCATCTCCTCTCCTCCGGCTCTTTCCCCAAGTGTTGCTATCCAAGCGAATGGCTGCCATGGAATCTACACTAGGTGGGATGGAGGAGGATTCTAACGTCACGGCGGTCGAGTTTATGGTGTCTTGCGAAAATCTTGCCTGTCTGATTAGACGCTACCGAGATGCCGCGGCTGGGCCGTACCAGGGCAACCCGGAAGCGTTATCGGCAATGCATCTGACCATTATGGAGTTGTGGACTGCCTTGGACGCTTCGGCAACGAGCCTAGTTCCGTTGTTGCACCAGTATTCTCCGGGGATCCCGGCCGGCTTCTTCGACGGCCTCATACTGCCCAGGCCTGGGCAGCTGGAGCGGCTGGCCAGGGTTGAGGATCACCTCGCACAACGAAGAGCTGCCGCGGGCTCCAACGGCCCTCCATGGCAAGTACGATCGGGCGATGGCTCCTGGTCTAGCACATGCTTTGCCGTCCGCTATTACGAGGAGTCGTGTCAACATCAGCAACTGCACCGGGATATTCTCCACGCGGCCAAAGACCAGCTGGCCAGAGACAGAGCGGACGCAGGGGCGGCCAACAGAGTTGGGCGTCTTGCCAAAATAAAAATCCAAGATATGACTTCCCGGGGCCTTGCACAAGTGTTGAGAAATGTGGGGGTTGCGAGAGACAAGTATGCTGCCGCCAAAGAGGAGCAGGTTGGGAAAGATGCGCTATCTGGGGAAGATGAGAAAGCTTGGGAAGCTGCGGAAGTTGGGGAAGGCGCGGAAGGTGCGAAGGCCAGAGTCCTCCGGATGCGGTCAGCTTTTTTCCTCTGGCCGCTGCCGCAGAACGAGACAGCGGCGAAAGCCTTCGTGTTTGAGACCCAAGTGCCTGCTGTCGTCGCTGTCTGGAGGGAGGCTACGCTGAACATCCTGGCCGGATTTTGGCGCAATGAAGCCCACAACAAAGACTCGGAATCACCGATGCGCTGGGCTCTGTGCGGAGACCACCCTATCGTCAAACAGCTGGCGCGGCCGGCTGGGGACGGAAAGCGACGCTTCCAGCTCGCTGTACCGGTCACTGACGATGTTGCCACGCAATTTCAGCACATAACTGCCGACAGCCGACTCAGGGAGCCATTTTGCATCAAGTTCATCGCTGAAGACTGGACTTTCTACGATACTAGTCTGAGTCCCAGCAGTGACCCCCCAACGCTGCGGCAGTGCTTATCAAGGCTAGAGAGGCAGCAGCAGTGCTACCCCCCTACCACCGTTCCTCTAATACTACAGAGCTTTATCCTTAGCACAACGCACACGTCGAACGAGGTGCTCGCGGCCCAGCCGAAGCGCCCGGAGAATATGACGCCGGACGAGTTCCGAGCCTTTGGCAGCCTGAGGGCCGGCCGGCGGCTGCAGTGGCACAACATCCTGCTGCAATTCGCCATGCCCTCGATCGACCTGAACCGCCCCGAGGCATTCTTTCTTATCATGCAAGCCGCCAACGAAGCGGGACCTCGAGGCTATGGCGCTCTCCGCAGCACGCATGCCATCCTTGGCGAGCAGCGGTTCGGCGATACGCTGCTCTTAGCCCTCGAAGACACACTGAGCCGTGCGGCGAGAAGACGCGAATCCGAGATTTTGCTCGGCACGCTTGTAAGCCTTGCCGTCAAGCTGTTATCCGTCTCTCCCTATCAAGCCGTGCAGGAGCGCTGCCTGGACTATCTGCGGCGTCTCCGGTGCGAAACGGCTAATCGGGCCAGGCACCTGGCCGAGCAACTGCGCAGCTGCGACGAGGTCGACGAGAAGCGGCGAGCTAGATTGAAGGAGGAGGTCTATATGCTATCGCTTATATGCCACAACACATTCGACGTCGGCACTGTCCATGCGCCATCTTTGCTCTCGGACAGTGAGGATTCGGCCTTGCTGATCGAGGCATCGATCCGTGCCGCTGAGCACACCCCTTCTTGGAGACCGGGCAGTCCTACTGCACCCCTGCTCGACATATTCTCCCACCGCTGGCGTCGGCTGTCATACGAGATGGAGTCGCAGCTAAAGCACATTATTGTCACCCGGGGCAGGCCCTGCCTTGACATGGCTATCCAAAGGGTTTGGGCCTCGTACAAGGGGGGAGAGGGATGGTCGGCAGCGCCGGTACCGCAGGGGCATGTGTTGACTTGTGATCTGGCCGCTACGGCGACAAGAGACACACTTTCACTTCAGTACAACCTTCTAACAGGTAGCCTTCTGGTCAACCGCTCACCGTTCTCGGCTTTGCCAGCAAGCTTTCGCAGGCACGCGACGTACCGACGTGTGTTTGGTACCTACGAATTTGCCGTCATTTCTTCTTACAGGGCAAGTCAGGGAATGCAGTACATGGCCACGTCCATATATCAGGGCCACGAGCTCCACTTTGCCATGTTTGACGGTGGTAGCAGATTAGTAGTACAGTCCGAGAAGGACGGTACAAGCTACGAGCTCATCCCGCCTGAGAGACTCAAAGGCGACCTCCCTAGCACCCTTATCGAAGGTTACGTGCATTGGCTGGTTCCAAGCCTGCGTAGGATTGAGTTACGGCCGCTCAACATGGCCTGGAAGACTCTCGAGGGTGCAGCATCTTCGGCGGGGGAGTATTATGTGCTCGACCTGCCCGGCGGCGCCGCGGCTGCCCGTCTAACCAGGCTTGGTTCCACTGTTGTGGCTGTTGATATTCGCAGCGAGACGGCCAATGTCATGCACGCCATTCTTCGGCCCCTCGAATCGCCCCACTTCATTGGCATAGCGTACGACAAGACCCATTCCACCATTAGCATTATCCTGCAGAGGCTAGGCCTTGCGTTCAGCCTAGCGTCCGGGACGGCCACCATTGCCTCGGAGCAGTACAAGGGCTACGAAGTGGATCCAGACCAGGCCCTTGGCACGCTGTCCGGCCTGGAGAGCAAGCTTGTTCTTGTCCGGCGCCCTTACGGTGAGGTGGTCGGGCAGCTAGCTGACCGACTCGTCCTCATTCCCGTCGGCGAGGTCTCCTTCGGGGCGGGCGGTGCCAACCCGACTACCACCACCACCACCAACACCATTGTGACGAGCACCAGCGGTCGCGTCCAGCACCACGCCTTCCCCGTCGATACTACACTTGGCTGCCTCCGTGATAGCGGCGCCGTCGGTGCCAAGCTACTGCTCTGCCACCTGCACGCCGTGACGACGTACTGCCTCCCCGACCGTCTTACGGGCCGTACAGGCACTGACGAGGCACTCCGAATCCTACGTTCGGCCCCCGTGCAGTCAGCGAACCAGCTGCAGAAGGCAGACATCGACCGCCTGTGCCAGATCAGCCTAATCAGCCCTACCTGGAGCGTGTCCGGATCCCAGAAAGCGGCCCTCAGTTGGAATTCCACCACGCCATGGGCGGCCCAGGATAGCACCTTGGGCGAGCTGGCGAGAGCCATCCTTAACAAGTCCCCGTTCACGCCAACCTCTAGTTCGCTCGTGGAGAAGGACGCCGTGGCGCTCGTGCGCCGCCGGGCTGCACGGACGTCAACCTATCTTGTCTCCCAATACGGGGTGCTGGAGCAGCCGCCACGGGTGGCAAGGCGCCATGTCGAGGACACGGAGTATAGCAGTCTCCCCGATGAGCACAGCCGCGAGTTGAAAGTATGGCACCTAACCCGTCACATGGCGGGCGGCAAGGAACAGATGACGCTGCTACACCCTGTGCATCAGCGCTGCCGATTCTTAGCCACTTGCGCAACCATCCTAGCGCCCTCCAGCATGCCCCAGCTGCGTGCCAAATTTCATGCCGGCTGGATTGAGGTGCCCTGGAAGGTGCCCATAGAGACGTGGTGCGAGGTTTTGCAAGAAATTGATGCGATGCGGCGAAGCGAGCAGCCCGAGAAGCACGTATACAAGCTCATTTTCTTCCTGGCAGGTCTGATATTTGCTCCCCAGGCGGACTTGGAGCTTGTCCAGATTCTCCTTGCTGTGGCCACAGAGCCCATTATGCAAAGAAGCAAGACATTTGGGTCATGGCGGCTGAGGACGCGAGCGGGAGACGCCCTGTTGCGTGACCTTGCCGCTGCTGCTGAGTGCGACCTTGGTGCTGAGCGAGAGCGAGACCTTGCCAAGAAGCGTGCACTAGCTGGGGAGGCGGCCGCCGGTGAGCGCAGACTCGGTGGTCACTCCGACTCCTTTCCCTCCGTTGCTTTTAGAGATTCTAAACATGCTGAAAACCGCGCTGTTGAGCATGCTAGCCACCACCGTGCTTTGAGCGAGCCTCAAAGAATTGCTCTAGAACAAGTTATAGAAAGACTTGCTGCCGATCAACGCCGCCGTGCTTTCGCCAGGGCCATCAGGCACATACAGGTGTGTTTCACGGCCTTGGCCGCATATATCAGCGAGCTACCCATAAACCACGTCGGCCCAGAGCCATACCTGGTGTCGAGAACGTTTTTAGAGGAGCCGACCGGACCGAGGGGATTTTTGTGCTTGCAAGACATGTTCAGCCAGCCAGCGCCGCCTGCTCGGCGGGGCCTACCGGAGACATTCCCATACGAGCACCCCGCCCCTGCCGTGCCAGGCGAGCGGGTGCCGCTGGCGCTTCCGCGTCTTCTGAAGGACCTCAAAAACATTGCGCAAGACGGGCACGAGCAGAGCTATGTCCAAGAGCTCCGCCAAGGTCTCGACCTGTTGGATGGTAGCGCTAGTGCCACGTCGCCGGGATGGGAGTTGTTTCCGTTGCCAACACCACCACCACCGCCGCCGCCGCCGCCGTCGCCGCCGGCGGAGAGAGATGGAGATGGTAGCCTGCGGTCGAGATTGCTAGAACATCTAGAAGCATGCCGCCGCAGCGCCGCCGACATGTTCGCCGTGATTTGCGACGCCCTGAGCAGCACCGCCACGCCTCCTAGCGGCAGTGGGATCCACGGTTGCACGCCACCGGAGCATCCCACGCCGCTGTTACCGATGCCTTCACTGGCGGTGCGGCTGCCAGCCATCACACCCGTGATGCTCCTCGAGCGCCTGTCGAGGAGCCACCGAACCAAGCTGTCGAGGGAGTGGCTGCGGTGTCTTTGCGACTACGCCGTCTCGCTGACGGCCTTACAGCGGGCCGAACGGATGGTGCGAGCGGTCAACGATGACAAGGTGCTGGCTAGGGAGTTGCAAAACGTGGGCCATGAGAACTGGGACCCTATCGAGTTCCCCGACTGGCTGCTCCTTGAGGTCGAGATGGGCATCCTCATCCGTCCCGTGCAGAGGCTTGTGGCGTCGGCCATGATGAACCCCCCTGGCGCGCAGAACCACGTCATGCAGCTCAACGTGGGGCAGGGCAAGTCGTCTGTCGTTATACCCATGGTGGCTGCTGCGCTTGCCGACGGGTCCCGCCTTGTGCGCGTTGTCGTGGCGAAGCCGCAGTCTAAGCAGATGCTGCACACGCTAACGCGAGCGCTGGGCGGGCTGCTAGGCCGCCATGTGCACACGCTGCCACCCTTCTCGCGGGGCTTCAAGATGCACGACCTGCACGGCTCCCGAGACCTGGCTGATCTTCACGCCAAGTGGAAGGCGTGTCGGAAAGACGGCGGCGTCCTCGTTGCCCAGCCTGAGCATATCTTGTCGCTGAGGCTGTCAGGCCTGGAAGCCGCGCTGCCCGATGCCGCTGGCTCGGGCACGACTAACCAATACCGTAAGGACGGTCTGCTCCAGCTTCAGTACTTCCTAGATGGCAATGCAAGGGACATCATCGACGAGAGCGATGAGATCCTCAACACTAAGTCAGAGCTCGCCTACACCATGGGCGTGCAGACACCTATCGACCTCGGCCAACAGCGCTGGCATATGATCCAGGGCATCCTCGGAATTACCGCCAATGTCGCCGCGGCGATGGGGCTAAAGCATTCAGATCATCTGGAAATCGTACCCGCGCAGAGCGGCCGCTTTCCCTTCATCAGGATCCTGGACGACCACGGAGCCGACATTCTCACCAAGGAGCTGATAAAGCGCATCCTCGGCGGGGCTCTCGCGGGTTTCACGCATGTTGCCAGCCTCGAGGACCCAGTTAGAGAAGCGGTGCTCCGATATATAACGCATCCCAAGCTGGAAGCCGGCGACATCGCTATCGTCCAGAGCTCGTTCGCGACCGAGGAGCTACAGGGGCAACTGTTCCTCCTGCGGGGCCTGATAGCTCACCAAGTTCTCTGCTCCGCGCTGCAGAAGCGGTGGCGGGTTAACTACGGCCGCGCTAACGGCCGTAACCCCTCTACGGGACTGGCGGTCCCCTTCCGCGCCAAGGACTCACCGACCCCGCGGTCCGACTTCAGCCATCCCGATCTAGTCTTAGTCCTGACATACCTGACCTATTACTACGGCGGCCTGCACGACGACGAACTATTCCGCGTGATCCAGCGCCTTCTACTCTCGGTCGACGGCGAACATGTCTACCAAGGTTGGGTGCAATCCGCGCCGAACAAGATCCCCCTGGCCTTACGCCAGCTAGCGGCTATCAACATTACAGATCACAAGTATTGTGTCACCGCTGTCTTCCCGCACTTACGTTACCTACAAGCGGCTATCAACTACTACCTTTCCAAGTTGGTATTCGCGCGTGAGATGCGCGAGTTCCCCAAGAAGCTATCCGAGTCGGCGTGGTCGCTAGCCGCGGCGAGAGCGCATCCCGTAACTGGCTTCAGCGGTACTAAAGACACGAAGTATATCTTGCCAGAAACCATCAAGTTCTTGGACCTGGATGAGCAGAGGCATACCAATGCCCTGGCCCTCAGCTGCCTCCTCGGCCCGGAAAATACGGTACAATGTGTGCCAGCGGCCGAACGACCGCTGCGACCCGGCGACGCCCCATCGCCGGCTCTGCAGCTCCTCCACTACGTCGTCGGCTCGGCGGTGCCGATACGCGTCATCATAGACGCCGGCGCGCAAATGTTGGAGCTAGATAACGCTGAGACGGCACGCCGGTGGCTGGCCATGGTGCCCGAGGCCAGCGCGGCCGCCTTCTTCAACAGCGATGACGACATCTGCGTCGTCGTGCGCGATGGCACCGTCAAGCCGTTTTGGGCCTCGCCGTACGCGACCAGCATGGTGTCTTGCCTTGTCTACCTCGACGAGGCCCACACCCGTGGCACTGATCTCCGCTTCCCCAGCAATCACCGCGCGGTCGTGACGCTAGGGCCAGGACTGACAAAGGACCGACTTATCCAAGGTGGAAACCTCTCCTGTCCTCTGCTCTGCCCTACTCTAATCCCGCCCACATCTCGTCCATTCCTTTTCCTTCTCTTACGTGAAGACTTTTTTTCCCCATCCATTCCTCCTTTCTGGAAACACATGGCTAACGATTTGTAGCGTGTATGCGGATGCGGGAGCTTGGCCACGGCCAGTCAGTCACTTTATATGCCCCTGCCGAGATCCATCGGAAGATCATGGCGCTACGCGGCATACCCAAGGACGGCGAGATCAAGGTGGCCGACGTGTTAGCTTGGTCCATCACGGAGACCTGGCACGAGGCTCGGCAGCTTCGGCCGCTATGGGTGGTGCAGGGCCGCAGGCAGGAGCACCAGCGATGGCTTTGGGACCAAGCCGACAAGGAAGATCACTATGAACTGAGCAGTGCCACAGCGGAGCAGTTCCTCGAGCGGGGATCGCTGACGCTACGAGAACAATATCATCCCGACCCCCGCGGGCTACGGCACGCCGAGGCTGTCCAGGGGGAGCAGGAACGCGAGCTCCTAGCCGAAGTCGAGATCTGCTCCAAGGTGCCGCTGCCAAAGGCACAAGCCCTCAAGCCGTCGCTGCACCGGGATGTGATAACGTTCATCAAGACCGCCAGAATTCCAGCTGGCTCTGCCGCCTTCCTACCTGCCTTGGACGCTCTCCTCGGGAGCAGCGTCGCCGATCTCGTCCGAGGCCTGCGATGGCCGTCCGACCTCCTCCTCTACGTGACAGCTGACTTTGTCAACGCCGTCAACCTGCCCTCCAACGCCGAGAGCCAGGCATTGGACGCTTATCAGCGCCCGGTCCAGTGGATTTGCACAGCCACCCTCAAGCCGGCCCGCGGCCGCGGTGATGGGGACGCGATGATGGCAGCCGTCGTGCTGAGCCCTTGGGAAGCCAATGCCCTAATGCCCTTCTTCCGCACCGGCTGCGCCGCCGCCACCCTGCACTTGTTTGCCCCGCGCAGGTCCCTGGATACGCGCTCGGCCGAGGACCTGTTGCTATACGCCCTGCCGGCCCCGCCACCTGGATGGCGCGCGCCCCAAGCGTTGGTGCTGACGCTGCTCCTGTTCGCGGGCCAGCTCTATCTGCGCACGTACGGCGACTACGTCGCTATGTGTCGGCTTCTGGGAGCTCAGCACCGCACCGACACCAATGCGAAGCAGGAAGGGGGCGAGGATGTTGGTGTGTTCGGCCCTGATACCGTTCCCTTCTTCCTCAAGCTCTTTGAACGCATCCGCCATCCCTCGGCGGATATTTCCAACACCGATATTGGATGTATCCTGGCCGGCAACGTGTTGCCGCCCTCCGCGTTTTTCGGGTCAGTACGGGCCCGGTGAAGATGCTTGCGGCTCTTATATCCATCACCTACCTACGCGTACTAGCGTTGCGGCCCCGGTACTTTTTCGGGTCCATCGCTCCGAGCAAGCAGTGGCTGAATTTTGGCGGCGAGTTGTAGACGAAGAAGAAATTTACAGAATTGAGCGGGCATGGAGAGGAAGGCAAATGCAGCCCTCATACGCAACGCCAAAGTAGACCTAACGCGGGGGCGGGAACGAGGGAGAAGGAAAAGTCACCATGGTCAGAAGGGAGCCGAGGCCAGAACACCATCAGGGCAAAGACTCTGAAAAGTGCCAGAATTATGGATTGGTCAATGGTTTGCCACTATCCACGAATGTAGGGGGCTCTCTGGCATTTGCCAGAGCGTCGCAGACCAGAACATAGAAGCAATACAACCAAGCAGTCGGAACCGGCCAACCGAGCTGAACAGAGCTAAGAGTGTGAGAACAAACACTAATTACATCAAGAAACATGACAACCTTAGGAGTGTCTGTTTGCTCAGCAGCTCCTACTGCCACCGAGTAACGGACTAGCATGTCTTTGCTGCTGTCTTCCTCCCGAGCCTCGTTGCGTCCTTGAGGATGATTGTAATTTGATATCAGCGTCATTGTCTCAGCATACCCAACCGATGACGTCACGGTACCACGGGTGCTGATTTGGCTATGGCCAGGTATCAGAGCGGGTGCGAACAGGCTAGTTTTATCTCCGAAGAGGTCCTGGGCAGCTTTCTTAAGCGAATCCGACGAGTAAATACTGTCACTGATACTGAAGAGCATCATACCGAGCCTTAAAAAGAACTTGGTAAATTTTACCTTATTAAATGTTTCCGTGGCAGCGTCTTTAAAGAAAGTCATAAACTGTGGAAGTGTCCTGCTTTTAGGGTGGATTGTAAACGTTAAAGCGATCAGACCACCTGAAATAAGTGGTGAAGTTAGCGATTAATATGTAAATTAAGAGAAGAGAAGATTTACATACTAATGTTAATACTAATAATAAGGTTAAAGTAATTCCTAATAGGCACATTAAGTCCAATTTCGTCTGTTAAAGCCTAAAATGACGTAAATTATAATATTACAAATACCGCCACTATCTAGTGTTAAGACCCTTACCTTTATATATCAGGATTTTAATTAGATATAGTAAGCGTTTAAGTCTTTACCACCGTAACAGTAAAGGTAACATTCGGTAAAGGCTTAAACACTCTCCTTATTAGCTGATAAAGTATTAAGTTCTTATAAGTAACACGTGTAATATATATATTTATAAGTTAAAATATAATTTAGGATATTATTAAGATATAAGAAATATATTTTATAGCTTTTAAAGTAGGCCCAGATAATTAGGTGCTTATAGTAAATTCTCTGTTACTGGGAACGGACGTAATTATTAGAAGAGGGAGTGCCCAGGTCTTATTATTACCAACTAGTAATATTAAGGTAGTTCACCGCTTAAAAAGACGTTAATACTTAATTATGTATTTTTCCTACAGCTTATTAAACTATTTCTTCCAGTAGCTGTTATATTACTTAAGCCTCTATTTAAACACACTAGGTATAATCTCACTTACTTTCAAAATATATTACAGGTAAGCCCTTTTTAAATAAAATATATAATTATTACTATTAGGAAATTAAGATATACAGCATTTATAGTTTTTAAAATACTTATTAACTCTAACGTTATAAATTAGCTTTAGATCTCTTTTAAATACCTTATCTAAACTAACTCCTTAAATGTAGCTTTTTATTAAATTACCTGAAAAAGACTATAAAGGGGGAAAACATACTTTAAGGAAACCTCTTAAATATTTAGGTTAAAAGAGCTTTAATAACGACGTTAATTAACATTTTTCTAACTTTTTTAGAGTTCTTACTATACCCTTTATCGCTATACTTGTAAGTGTAGCGGAGGAAATTCCTAAGGTAGGTTCTTATAGTCTTGGGATTTAAGTTATCTTAACAGGCAGTAAGATAAAAGTTGAAAGGGCCTTCTAATATCGTAAAATACGTAAAGGCTTTCGTTAAGATCATTAACATTTTAAGGACGTTATACTTTATATTTACAGCGTTTTTAACCTGTTACTTTTCGCAGGCCGCTAGATTGATCCGTGTGCAAAGCCCAGCCCATTAGCGCATAAGATTGTATAACCTGACTTTAGGTGCTAAGTGGCAGCCAGGCAGCCAGGAATCATCGCCACAAGCTATAACGCGGGAACTAACCGGCTAAGCGGAGGAGCCACTGGGGGTCTGCTCGTCTGGACTCTAACACTGCCCTACGTGTGTTTAAATGCCTATTAATACAAGCCCGAGTCGTATATCCTGCGTCTAATATATAGTACGCTCTGTTTTAAGGGAGGTATAAACTTTAGGAGTTATCTGCTTACCGCCACAGGCTTATAAGATACAAACTACGTGCTTTATATATAACGTAATAACTCTTTCTTAGCCCTGCCGTTACTAATTACCATTATGCGATTTTTTCAGGTGCGAGATTCTACCGTCTGATCTCTCTATCTAAGATACGTCTGCCTTTAATACTAAATCCCCTCTATTATTTCTACTGGTTTGATTTAACATAGTAGAGTCCTTTACCGTTAACGGGTATCTTACGACTTATATCCTGGAAAGTGATGTTAAATTCTTAAGGAGAACTTTGCTAAAGTTAAGAAGATTAATTAATAAAGCAGATAAGCTCCAGCTAATTTCACTTCCGCCAGACGATGAGAATAGCATTAATGCTAAGTCGATCCAGTATCTTCTTGTGAACTTCAGACTGGAACTCGGAATGGAACTGTAGCAGAGCAGAGAGCCGATTTAAATCACTAACTTGACAAAGTAATATAATGCTCTTCTGTTAAGATGTAAAAGGGGTTAAGGCATTGGAAAACAGTGTGTGTTAAAGATGATTAATTATTTCTATCTTTAAGAGCGGAAGCCGTGGTATTATAGCCGTGAGGGTGGCCAGTGCACGAAGTGCATTAGCTACACTCGCTTCTGCGAAGCGAGGTTAGCTAACTGAATACGAGGTTAGCAGTGGAGTCTGGCGTTCTTGGCTGTGCGGATCCACGAAGCTAGTGGCTTCGTGGGTGCGCGGATCCACAGAGCTAGCTGCAGAGCGGCTACGTGGATCTAGCTACACTGTTCCAGCCACACTGGCCGGGTTAGGGTTGTGAAAACCCAACATCTTCATAACTTTAAATGTAACCCTATTCTATTTGCGGGCTTGTGGAGACAAGTTACTCTACTATAGACGCTGATGCTAGTGCCTTGGCCTCCTGACGTGTGGCCCTGGAGGTTACCACCCCGAACTGACATCAGTTTTAGAAGGTGTTTGTACTACGCTAACGCAGCTTGGGTGTTGGAGAAGGACGAGGAGTTTTCGGACGCTATATATTTAATGCGCGGCGCTTCACCTTCTTGCCCAAGCGATTTAGCACATGCATAGCTGAATCTGCAGGGCTTATCACATACGTATTACAGCTGACGGGCGAGCCTGAGCTTATAGGTCTGTACCATAACCGCTTACCATAGCCGATCTGTAGCGTTAGCGTTAAGTGCCTCTTTACACGCTTTGCCTGGTCCTTCTTTACTGAGAAACATCTCCCCTTTTTTAAGTCGGGTTTTAAATACACTGTACGTCTGTAGGATAAGGTAAAAGGTAAAGCTGAAACTAAAACCCTAAGAGGACTAGATGTCGGACTTTAGGCCTGGATCTTTAAGCGCGTAAAGTCCTAAAGCCGAAGTGCCAGCCAAAAAAAAAAGATCGCTTTTAATGTAGGGAGACGGCTAAGATGATAATAACGGGGAGAGTTACTAGCTAAATAACTATAATGTTATTATTAGCGATAAACTCGACCATAACAGCTAGGATAAGCCATTAAGTATAAAAGGGTATTAGCACTAATTTTAAGCTAAATATCCAAGCACTAATTAGCTACACCTTAACTTACTACTATTAACTTTATCTTAAGCCCAGACTCCCATAACTCCCTAAAGATCCTTTAAACCTCCCTTTTAACTATATTTACCTATACACAGCGTGTTAATATAACACGTATATAAACCCTTAAAGAAAGTTCTTCTAACGTTAGGTGTAACGTTAAAAAAGAATGTTTTTCTTAGTTAAATTGTTACATATTCGCTTATACGTGGGCTATCCACCAGCCTAGCATGCCTAAATATTGTAAGGGTCGCGACTGCAGCTAAAAGGGTAACTTCTAATAGAAACTTAAATAACGGTTTAAGATACGTGGTATTGATAATAATAATAAATTAAATCTATAATATTTTAAATAAAAACTATAAGAGTGTATATAAGAGATGTAAGTGCAAGACCTAATAAGTAGAGACTATATCTAGTCTCTAGCGGTTAGGTAAGTAATATAAAGAATAAAAGACGTAAAGATAAAACTGCTTATTTTAAAAAAAGAAGAAAAAAAGAGGAATTACTGTAACCTGTTAAGCTAATTTTAAATATGGGACTAATTCTAAAGTCGCTTAGCTAATGTTAAATCAATTCTATACTGCAGCATAGCCTGCCGAAATAATACTAAGTAAAGGTATATAAGCTTTAGTAAAATCCTAAACTAGACCTAAATGGGGTAAGTAATATCCAGTAACAAGGTTACGAAAAAGCAAATTTTATAAGCCTAGATTTACCTTATTAAATAAGAGATTTTAAATAAAATAGCTAGTATAGTTAATAGTTATAAGTGTCTGTAATGTATATAGCGCAGTTTAAGCTTCACTTAATAAAGTACAGCGGCAGACTTCCTAACTCAAGGCTTTACCAACCGTAAACCGGTTTTTAAGTCGGTAATAGTATACTCTTTTAATCTTTAACTACTATTTACTATTTAGCTTTAAACACCTTATTAAAAATTAATATCTACGATAAGCTTAAGGTTTTCCGTTAATCTCTCCTATTCCTGGAAATCTACCTAATCTTTTTAAGATTCCCTTTTAATACTTTTAATAAAAATACTAAGCTTTAACGCCTCCTTAAACACTCTGGCCTTTAAGAATGCCTGCCTCAGTAACGTAATGTAACGCCTCTAAACCGAGAAACGCAGCTAGATACAAAAGATTAAGATATTCTAGACAGTATTTACAAAGCACTTAAACCCCTAGTCGTGCCCTATTAGCTGTAAGGACCTTAAAATTATAATGCAATTCATTAAATTAATCTATACCCTTAAAGACCTTAAGATATATAATTATAAACGGAATATTAACGTCTTATAACCTAAGATATTTAAGCAAACTCCTTTATTATAACGTTTAATAATCCACACCTTACTAATATTTGTACATAGAGGAAATAATATATAGACAGTTAATATTATTAAGTAAGTAACTGATAAGCTTCCCAACTTAAGGTTTCTTAAATTAGACGTTAGTGTAAAGGATACTAACACTGCACTTAAGTTAATTACTCTTAAGATAATCCTTAATAAAGTTGTTAAGATTAGATATCTTAAGCTTATCTACGTTACAATCCCTTTACTTAACACGACGTTACCATTTTACAGTAATAACTAGCAGACTAGGTTTAAAGGAAGTAATATACTTAACCCGAACGATACAGTCTATATAGCATTATGTAAGAAGATCTTTAATAAGTTTTACTAAAAGGATGTAGATTCCTCACTTATAAAGTTAAAGGTACGCCTAACACGTTAAGCTTATAAGGATAGAAAGCAGTTTAATATAAAGAAGTACTTATATTATATAGTAAAGAAGGATCTTAAGCCGGTTAAGTTTAAACTAAAGGTTAACGTTAAAGAGAAGGTTACTGTTAAGGCAGAGGGTAAAACTAAGAGGAAAGGTAATAGGAAGGGTAAGATTAAAACGAAAGGGAAGCGTAAAGGGAATGCCTTTACTGATAACCTCCTAGCTCCAGCCCTAACCCTGCCCCAGAACAGATAACTAACAGTTAATGTTAAAGCTAAAGGCCCTGAAGTGTAATATATATTAAAGCTATCAGTAACCTTAATCTAACAGCCATTACACTTAATTTACGTAACACAGCAGTATAAACTTAGATATTTATAATATAATATATAGATAACTGCCCCTTTACTTCTATTCCTTCTTATTAATTTAAACTAATTTACCTATTACGTTTAATATTTTACGTCTGCCCTAAAACGCCTTATTTACCCCCTCCCACTCTAGCTCTACTCTCTTCACCCTCAGTAAATCCCCTAGCTATAACACCTTAAGTGCCTTTAACAGATCCATCACTACCTGCCTAACTACCACCCCGCCTAAATCCTTCTTAATCTTTAACCGTAATGACTTCCATCTTATTATATTTATTATCTCCACTCCGCCTAGCAGCATCTCTAGTGCCGGTGTTAAATATAATTTAAAGTCTACACGGACTATAAGTCGCACTGCATATACTATCCCACCTAAACGCTCTGTGATACTAAAGCTAATATGTAGTAAAATTACAAGCTAGGCGTCGTGGATAGCGTTATTAGGGATTCTGTACTTATATAATACGTAATAAGTAACGTTAGCACTGATAACTTTAAAACGTTTAGGGATAAAGTTATAATTAAGGCCATTACCAATATTATAAAAGATATAAGCTATAAAAAGGATGTAGAGGGGTGTTTAGGTAGTGTACTTAGAGGAGGAATCGCCATTACTGTTACCGTTGCCGTTAAGTATAGATATAGATGTGGAAGTGGAAGTAAGAGTTAGGGTTAATAAGTAAGGTGTATTGCTGTCTTAGAAGATATAAAGGAAGGCCTAAGTGTAAAAGTACATGTAGAAGCTATAGTAAAGGATTAAGGCCAGCAGGGAAGCCTTAACGATAATAAGGGCCTTAGCACAAGCCAGGTAGCTTAGCACCAGCGCACGGACCGCTATAGTGATAGTCCCAGCACTAACGCTAATGCTTAGGGATTAGGGGTCTAGAGAGGTGCATATTAGTATATAATTCTGAGGGTCTAGTTAAACAGTATTAGTAGTTTTTAAGACTAAGTTTTAAAGCAAGTTAGCATTAACTAGTTAGGATGTTAAGTTAGGGTCTTAAGGGAAAAAACAGGTTTAAGAGTGTAATAAACTTTATCTTCGTTATGTAAGCGCTGTTTAAGCCTACCTTATAGTGGATATATGTAAATTACTAACTAATTACCCTAAAGGTGTGTAAGTTTAGCTGTTAATATATTCTTCCATAGTTTATAAATGTTATTTATACTAGATTAAAGATACTGTAGCAAGTTTAAGTAGTATAAAGCGAAGTAGTTTTTTTTAAATAATTCTTTTTTTATCATTTTATCCTTAAAGTTAAGGTTAAAGTTAAAAGTGGGTTATGATTTTTCATTCTTAATATATCCCGTTAACAGTTTATAGCCTCTTTTTATCTACGCCATCAGGCTCTGCAGTTAGGTGTAGATGTCAGTTGCACATTCGGTACTTAATGCTATCCCACATTCTAGGCAAGGTCTGCTTCTTCCTTTAAATATTATCCTGCATTTTCTTTAACTTAATTAACGTTACAAGTTACAGTCGGTAGTGGACCGCAACTTTTAAACTTAAGTACGGTGCGACACTAGCGGAATTTCCACCCTTTAAAAACCTAAAATGTCACTTAACAGCGTCTCAGCTTTACTAATATCTACTATAATTAAAAATATACTGGCATTTACCAATATAAAGCTAGATATATTACTAATTAAAGTTAAGGTGCCCGTTAAGTATATAAGTCTTAAACCTACACTTATAAATAAGTAATAAGTGGTTATTAAGAAAAAAACTGTATATAAGATTATTTAACACTTTAAAATTCTTTTCTAAGATCTGCTGCTATTAACCCCTTTACTCCTCTACATTTACAGCCGTCGTTATAACGAGATCAGCCAGAGGGCCGCCTTTAAAAGCGAGGGATATGCTATAAATGGAGTGTTTATTAGTTTTCTTAACACTAACATTACCTTTATCTAAGCTACTGCTATATTAGGTACGTTATCCATTACGGCCTACCTACTCGCCTGCCTCCTAGCTAGAATGTAATCACCCTTTAAGGCTATATCTATCTAGGTTAAAATCGTTACAGATTAGAAACGTTAAGTGGAAGTAAAATCGTATAATAAAGTGTATAAAACGTCCCTAAAGCTACTTCTCATTTACTAAGATAAGATCTTATGAAAAGACCTTATTAAATAAAATATTAATACCTGAACTTAGTTACAGATTACTAATAAAGCTTAAATATACTATTAAAAACAGCTTATATTTATTATAAAGAACGTTTATCTACCAGTTAACATTAACAGTTCCACTTATATAAGAGTTATTAATCCCTAAATAACTATACTAACAATAATAAAGAGGCTCTTTTACAACTAGCCCCAACACGTAGTAAAAGGTGTTACACTTATAAGGGTTACCTTATAGCACTTATATCCCGATCTTTTAGTTTTTAATAACTTAATAACCCTTATTTAATACTAAGATAGTTTAATTTCAGATATAAGACAACTTATAATCAAGCTTAAAAATACTAACCTATAATACTATAATAGTATATTTTAATCTTTACTACTCTTACAGCTTTAATTTTATAAAGACCTTATAATTACTACTTTACATATACAGGACTCTCTATAACTATTGATAAGTAAACTTTAACTTATTATATTTAAATCTACTATTTTAAACTAAGGAACTTATTATCTAGATCCTTTTAAAGCTATAAAGTTCTTCTAACTACTTTCTAACTAGCTAAGCGCTGACTATTAAAACTTATCCTATATTTACTAGCTTTAACTACTTTAAAACGCTAACATTATACTCCTAACCGCTATGGGAGATAAGTTAAAGGATACTCTTATTACAGTAACACTTAATTACTGTAACGGAAAACAGTTTTTAATTAAGAAACGTAACCACTTACCCCTATTTTTCAGTATTAATAACTCATTTATCTTTACTCTCTTAAATAAGCTCTTACACTATGTTAATAAGTAAAATATTAAATAAATACAGTTCTTTACCTAACAGCTTAATTTACACCTTAAAGAGGTTATTATTTATTAAATTTCCCCTAACTTATAAAGCACACAATATACTACTACAGTCCCATATCTTCTATATATATATTAAAGGTTAGATGTTAAATATAATCGCTAGATTAAACTGCCTTTTAGTTAAAATGTTATAAGTCCTACTTTGGCTTTTCAGCTAGGCTACACCTGCCACGTTTTTAAAAATTACTATTATGATAGATTATACACTTATATAGTAATTAGGGTCACTTACAGTAGGATATACTACGTTATTACGCTGCTGTAAGACCTAAAGCTGGGACTTAGGTTGGTGTAAAAGTGTATTAGATGTAGATAGGCATCAGATAACTGAACGTCTATCTTTACTGTCTTTAATCAGCTGTATAAGTACTTAAATTTACCTAAAGAAGAATTTTTAATCTATAGCTGTATTAAGTTATTTAAACTAGTTAACTAAAGCCTTTCTAGCTTTACACTGTTTAATTTAAGGGTTAGGTTATCTTATAATAGTAACGCCTTTAAGCTTACTAGTTAGTAAATGTAACTAACTATTATCTAGAGTATTAACTTAATAAGTAAATTATATAGTTACTATATATTATTAGCTTTAGTTCTGATATTTAAAGCTATTACAGGAGACTTAAACTGCACCTCTCTCTTTATACGCACTAACTATCATTTAACAGAGCTATACAGTTATTTAAGAGCCTATATTAAGAGAAAAGGCCACACAGGTATGTAAGAAGATCCTAATAAGGTATTAGATAAAATACGGATTAAAGGACTTAAGGTGCCGACACTCTGTCGCTTTCTTTTAAAACTTAGTGATAGTTAATTAATCACCCTTCCACTGTTTAGAAAACACCTTATACAAACACAGTTTAATCTTAATCCTTATATAATATCCCTCTTAACCTTCTAAACAGCATATAATAAATATTAAGGACTTTCTAATGCCATAATAATAATTTAAGTTATTAAGCGCTTAATATATGTTACTTATTAGGTTTAAGGACAGGGTATTCCCTTAGCACTTATATATAACCTTGATCCCACGGTTAATTAATATCTGCTTTAACTACTGTGGTTTACATATATCACTTACTTTAAATTAGGTAGTTATAACCTAAATTTAAACGATTTTAAAGAGGTAGTTACAGTATTTATAAGGAATAACTTATACGTTTTAACAGTACTACTTAATAACCTTTTTAATATAATTAACGTATATAACGTCTGTTACGTTATTGGAAACGTTAGGAAAATTAAGGTAGTTATAATTAGTTATCCCCTTAGCTCTTAAAGTTTAACAGCTTAATTTAAGTAAGTAAAAATAAGTTATACACTTTTAATTTAATTATAAGTAGATAGATAGCTTTAAGGTTACTTTATTACATTTATCGTTTACGAAATTTAAAATACCTTTTAATATTAGATAGAGAGGCTTTATTAATTACGATATATATATATAGGCTATTAAGACGGTAATTTCCATATATAATCAGGTAAATTAGGTAACGGATCTAAACATCCTTCTCCTTTATAAAGTAACGTTAAAGGGTAGTATTATAACCTGCACCCGACACAGGCCTTAAGAGGATTAACGTAGGTTAAGACAGAACGTATAGCAGGACGCTAACAGGTAAGGGGCGTTCTGAAGATAGCTTATTAAGCTAACACTCCTAAACAGGGGGTTTAATGTCACTGTAGGTCGCTGTCACTATAATACACAGAGGTGAGTCTGAACAGTAAGATATAAATAAATAATTAAATATTAGCGTAAGGAATTAAAGTTCCTTATAGTAGTTATAGACATAATTATAACTATCTATACTAACTAACTAAGAGGTACTTCGTACCTTACTTAGTCCACTATGCTTAGTGGTATATTACGTAATTACAGCTAAGCAGTTAACTAAATAATACTTAGTGTTATCAGTCCTTATAGACTACTAAGTGTTTTCTTACTAGTTGTAAGGGTTTTAGGTCTTTACACCCCTAGCCCAGTACGTTTAGACGGTATACGCCATTCTTCCACACTGTTCCTTTTATAAGGGATTTATTAGGCCACCCTAGCTTAAGTAACAGCCTGTAAAGTCGTCACATAATTCCCCCTCTTTAACATTCTTTTTCTATAAAGAATCGCTAAATCTGTTCCCTTCCTTTTCTACCTTCGCTATGTCTTCTAATTACGTTAAAAAGTGTAAAAGATAGAGAAAATAGAAAAAGGCTCCTTATAACTATTACATTCGTCTTACAGAATCCCTTAATACCTTTAGCTTGCAGATGTCTCCTTACACTTGTTATTAAGCTAAGTCTTTATTATATTAAGTTATAGTGTAATCTGATAGTTATAGTAAATACTAATCTATTAATATACCTTTTTTATGTAATATGTTTAACTACTCTGATAAGTTTATTAAGGGTTTAGTAGATAAGAAAAAGAAGTTAGACACCTTATATAACTAAGCGGTTATTAAGCATTGTAACTCCCTTGTGAAGTTACAGTGTGTTAAAACCTAACGGCACGTTATTAAAGTGAAAGTGATGAAAGTGTTCTCCTATAAGGTTAAGGTTTTATCTTTCTAAAAGCGGGTAAAGGCAGCAGACTTAATCCAGCCTAAATTAGCTTCCTAGGATTAAAACTCTTTTCTTACAGGCTTCCCTTTTAAAGGGTCGCCATAACCTGTAATGTCTTTTTAACCCAATTTGTAACTTTTCTCCTTTAATAAACGAAAACGGTTTCTTTAACGTAGTGATAACGCGCTTACTTCCTTTAGTAAAAGGTTATGAGTTCAGGTCTTATAACAGTCTTCTATTGTTTTAGATCCTTACCTTTTAAAACTAGAGGGTTTAAAGTAACTTTTTGTTTTTTCTTTTATTAACTTCTTTACTAGTATTTGTTCTTGTGTAAAGCTTAACAGGAGCTTTAAAGGTCTAACCTCCTTATTAAGTTTAAGGTTCTTATAACCTATAATTAAAAGTTCTAACAAATATCCTTTTATACTTATTAAGGAGTTTCCTACTGTTTCTCAGGCTTTAAATCTTATAGTAATCTTACTCTTTAGTATAATAGTTTAGATATTAAATCTTATCTTATTTTTAATTCTTATCGTTAGCTTTAATTAGTTTAGATTCTTTTAGTAAAACTCTATAATTAAGTCTAAGTATTTAAGGTTTTTAACTAGTTCCTATAAGTTACTTTTAAGGCTGTAATCTAACTACTTAATAAGATATTCGAATGTATTCTTTCTTTTTTATAAATCTATAACTTCCTTAACGTTATACTTATCCTCGTTAGCGTCAATCTCGATCTTCTTTTTTAAAGGAACTCCCTTTAAGGCAGGTTTTAAAAGTGAGATGTGAAAGACCTTAATCTGTACCTTTATACTAATAGGTAAATTTAATTTGTAATTAGAGGTAATAACCTTTTTCTTAACTTAAAACAGTCTGTACCTTTTAAAGTTAAGCTTCTTACTAAGTTGTTTTAAATGTAGGTTTTATAAAAAAAGATAAACGTAATCCCCCTTCTAAAGAGTTAGTCCCTTAACTTATTTATTATTATAGTAAAGTTCTTTTTTAAACATTAGTTACTTAATTTTATATTTATTAGTAAACTTTTTTATTTATTTACATATAAACTTAAGTTTAACTTATAAGTAGTTATACAGTTTTTATATTTAGTCTATATAAATTACAGCTTAGGAGGTATTAATAAGTAGGCCTTAACGGAGCTTAAGCTCCTTATTATAATTAGTGAAGAATAGTAATATACCTGTTAACTTGACTAACGTTATATTATAAGTTATTTATACTGTTAGTAACAGCTTAAGTTAATTATTTTATTTAAAGTTAACGTATGCTTAGAGATATGTTATAAATACTTAGTTAACTTATTCTGTTTAGCCGTCCGTCTATAAGTAAAAAGCTGTTAAAAGCTTACTCTTTATACTTATCCTTTACATTAACCCTTATTAGAATTTCGACACGATTAACTTATCTTAATCTGTGACGATATTATCTAGTTAAAGGTATTATAAAATTACCTCCTTTTTAAAGATATAAGCAAGTTACTCCGCTGTTATATCCTTTAAGGTTGGTAGAAAATAAGCCTATTTCGTCAATCTGTCGATTATTATAAGGATTTAGTTATAAGTAACTCTTATAACAGGGTCTTTAGACTTTAAAATCTTAGTAACGAAATTAAGTAAGATGGAACTCTATAACGCCTATAGTATAGAGAGTAGTTTAAAAAGTCTGTAAGGTTTATATTATCAGTTCTACTTACAGTAGCAGATATTACAGTTATTAACTACTTTTTTAACTAATTTCTTCATTCCCAGGAAGGCGTACGTTTATTAAGCCTGTGCGAAAGTCTTAGCTCGGCCTATATATCCTTTAAGCCGAGACTTATAAACCTGCTAGATATACTCCATTCGCTTATCTAAGTCGTGAATGTACAGTTTCTCTTAGTACTAGAGCCTTACTCTTAGTTTAGGCGCGCTGTCTGCACCTTCTAGCAGCTATTCTAGTTAATAATTAATTTCGTTGTAATTTAAATACTTTAAGCACTCTTTACTATAGTCTTATAAATGCCTTAAGAAGTCTCTTAAAGGGCACTTATATTTATAAGTACCTTCTATTAACCTTTTTACTTAGAAGTCTTACTGTTAGTAATAGATATTATACTCTGTTTATAAATTTATATAAACGTTAATAGTTTGTTTTAGTATTTAGTTATCTAACATTTATAACGTGTGTTTTAACGTACTGTTCTCTACTTTGTTAAATATAATAACGGGGATTAAGACTAAGTTAATATCCTTATAATCCTATCTTTAATTAAAAGCATTAGCTTACCTATTATCTTTTCCTTTAATATAGTGGATTTAAAAATAAAATAAGGTTATTAACTCTACTTATTATACTTACTGTGGATTAAGTTCCTTTATTAAGAAGTATTAAAGGTTATTATAATCTGAAAAGACTTAAATTAGTTCTTTTATACTACTTAGATACAGTACTTACTTAATAAAACACTAAATAATTACTATCAGTTTCTTATTGTAGATTAAGTATTATAAGGCTAGGCTGTAGATTCCTTTCGATAAGAAGGTAATTAGGTGACGTTTCCCATTATCCTGGACTTAACTAAGTTCTTTGCTAATCGCGAAGTCTAAAGAGTTTATTTTAACTTGGAAAGGCTTTAAGAAATCGAGAAGGGCTAGGACTGGTACTGTAACGAAAGTGTATTTAAAGCCTTTAAATACTTTTTACTATCTATTAGTTTATTTAAACAGTTTACCTATCCCTATAAGCTTATATAGTAATTTTATAATCCTTATAAAGTACTTAATAAAGTATTAATAGAAGTTTATAAAGTTGATAAAAGCTTATAACTTTATTTAGTTCTTTAGAGTAAGTTAGTCCCTAACTGCCTTTATCTTCTTTATTTACATTTCAAGCTTTTTAAAGGTTACTTAGAATCCTAAATAATTTAACTCCTAAACGTAAAAGTAACTCTTTTCTAAGTTTACTGTCAGCTTTACCTTTTTAAAAGTTATTAAAACCTATTATATATACTTTTAATATTCTTTTAAAGTTTTAGAATAAACTAAAACGTTATTTAAATATATAAAGATAAACTTATTAAGAAAAGGGTAAAAAACATTATTGATAAGGCTTTAGAAAGTTATAAGGGTATTTGTTAATCTTATTAGTATAATATAATATTAGTAATATCTGTTATAAGTCTGAAAAGCTATTTTATATTCGTCCTCTTCCTTCACTTTAATATAATTAAACCTTATAAGGAAATCGAAGTTAAAGAACTAATTTACCTTAATAATCTATTCTTGCATTTCTGTAATAAGTAATAATAAGTAACGATTCTTAATTATATCTTTATTTAACGTTTAGTAATTAATAACTATATGTAACTTACTATCTCCCTTTCTTAAGATAAACAGCATTAGGTACCCTGTTAAGGATTAAGATTTTATAATAAACCTGTTCTTTAGGTTTTTATTAATATACTCCCTTAAGGCTTCAGCCTGTTAAGGGTTTAAGTAGTAAGGTTAGAAGTTACAGAGCTTCGCTCCTAGTTTAACTTAATTTTATAATCTTATAGTTTGTAATTTAGTAATTATAGTATCTTTTTTTAAAATAAGGTAAACTTCCTGTACTTTACAGGTACCTTAGATAAGTTAACTTTTTGACTTATTTATAGATTAGCTTCTTACTTTTTTTTACTTTTTAAATTATTATTTAAGTAATGTAGTACACCTTTTAATCCTTTAACTGTCTTAGTAAACCTAACTTAAACCGTATTTAGTTTTAAAGGTTTAGCGTGCTTCTAAGTGCTTTGTGTATCTTTAGAGCGGTTTGTTACCTTCTTAGCTTTCTCCGAACGGTAATTGTTATTAGGGGACTTATTAAAGGTAAGGTAATTACTCCTTTAATTAATTACAGGGTTATACTTTTCCAGTTAAAGTAAACTTAAGATTATATTATATCTTATAATTAATGTAACGTTAAAGTCCACTTATTATTTATCCTTATCTACTTTAATTAGGAATAGCGAGTAATAAGTGACTTTACTGTTATTATATTAATATAAGCCTCTTTCTCCATTCTGAATAGGAATTACCTCTTATACTCTTAATTAAGGAGTTTCCTTTAGTTAACTAATAAGGAGTGTATTAGGTTAGAAGCATTTTTATTATTAATTACTACTTTTACTTTAAACGGTCTTCCCCTTCTGTTTATCAAATCGATACTGATGGAGTAATATTTATGCTTCTTTAATATCTAAGTTATAATAACTATTTATCCTTAAGGTCTTATCTAGCTTAACCTTTAAGTACCTCTCCTTCTTTTTAAGGTTTTTACTAATTAGCGAACTATTAGTTTTTAGCTCTTTTAAAGGGCCTGTAACCTTTTCCTAATTCCTTTTAGAAAAACAGGTAACTTTAATAAACTTAACGATTAACCTTTCTTAAGTTTTCACACCTTAATATCCAGTTAACTTTAAACGGTTTAATGTTCTTAAAGTCTTTAATAAGTTAATAATACACTTTACAGGACTAGATTGTAATAATATCCTTTTACTTTTAAATCTGTTAGTAGTCTTCTCACTTTTATTATTCTTTAGCTTTTCCATTAAGATATAATAAGTATAATACAATTAGGCAGTTATTAAGTACCCCTCTTTACTAACACGTAGTAAGAGCTTAGTTAATTACGGTAACTTTCCACTTATTACCAGATTCTTTTATTAAGGAGTAGGAGACTTAGTAGTAAGCCGGTTTTAACTTTATCCTTACGACAGTGTAATCCCATTTTTATACGCTAGGGAAATGGTTATAAAGAGCCTTAAACTTACTATATCAGTTAAAAGTGTAGTTATTATATATACAGTTAATTTACAGTATATTCTTATAATTAAGGTAATTAACGTTAACTGCAGGTGTTACAGTTATAAAGTATAGGATAGGAGGAGTAGCACCTTATTTCTTTTCTTCTTTTACTTACCTTTATATATATTATTTCTCTTAAACTTCTTCTTAGAACTTAGGTAATAATAACTTAACTTATTCTTTTACGAAATAACCTTCTTTAACGAGTTAGTATTTAAGTTAGTTAGTGAAGCGAACTTTATTATAAAGTTATAACTTAATCTTTATTACTCTGTCCTTAAACGTTATAGTAAGGCTTTCGACTTATAAGTCCTTTATTTTATTTACTAATTCTTAATGTTTCTCCTTTAGCTCCTGGACTCTCCATTAGTACGCTTAACTTATGCCTTCTCAGGAGATCTTTAAGGTATTAGTTTAAGGGACATTATCCTTAATGTAGGGTAGTTATTTAAGCTGTCCCTCTTTTAGGGAGGTAAGGGTGCTGATCCACTTAATGTACTTAAAGTGTTTAAGAGTTTTAAGGGGTACTGTTAAGAAGAACTTTTGCTTTTTTAACTTAATTCTTTTTACTTATTCTCTTTTACTTTTTAGGGTTTGCTTTACCGCTTAGGTAGCCTAAAGGGCTAGTTCCTTAACTCTTTTTACTATCTTAATAAGGTTTAAGTTAGGGTCTTTTCTAGACTTCCTTAGTTCCTAAGCTTACAGGGTAAGGTTTTTAAGACCTGTAATAGCTAATTGGAACATTTTTTCTTAGAGTTGGTCTTTTGTAACCTGTACCTTTAATAGTTCCGAGTTTTTACTTTAAAGTTAGTCTGTAGCGACTTACACCTTTATAGCTAACTTTTTTAAGATACCTTTAAGGACTGGATATATTACGTTTTAATATTCTTCTTCTTCTTCTCCCTTGTCTTCTAAATTACACTTATCTATCTAGGTATAGTCCTTTTCGTTACTTATTATCTTAATATAAATATCTCTAGAGTTAAACTTAATATATTTTCCTTATTCTAAGATAGGTTTCTAACTGACTTATTTTAGTAATAAGTATTACCGTGTTATATGCTCTTTTTTGTTACAGTTAAAGCATTAAACTTAAGACAGGTCTTTAAACTGCTTCTGCTGCTATTATCGTTAAGGTTTATTACGGTTAGGTTGATTCTGCCGGTTTACTATACTAATATCCATTAACTTAAGGTAGTAACTTATCGTAATTAACTAGCTCCCCTTTTTAAGCTTATTTAGTTAATAAGGGGTCTGTTCCTTCTAAAAGTTCTTTCGATAATAATAGTTATAATACCAGTTGTTAGCCTTAATAGCTATCTTAATTAACTCCTAAAGATAATCTAACCGATCCTTTTAGTAAAGGTCTCCAGTAACGTATTCTTTCAGACCACTTTAAAATAGTATTACTAAAGCCTCTTAGTTAAGTTTAATCTTTACAGCTTTTAACTTAAAGTACGTAGAGAACTTAAAGATTAAAAATGTCTACCTTAAGGCTATAAGGTACTGTTTAGCCTGTTTAAGGGCATCTAATTCTCTAAACTCAGTCTTAAGTTAATTGATAAAGATATCGAAATCGTTAAAAAGGGCCTAAGTCTCAGGAGCTTCCTTTTATGCTTTATTTATAAAAAAGTTATTAATTATCTTTACATAAGGTTTATATTAGTAAGCAGCTACTCTATCTAGTAAAGCCTTAGCGAATTTAACCTTTCCTTCTTCTTTGAAAAACTACTTATCGTAATAAGTAACGTAGCTTTAGAGTTAGGCTATCTAAGACTCTAACTGTGTAAAGTCTCCTTTAAAACGTAACAGTAGGGGGAGCTTTACTCGTTTCTTTTATAAGCCCTTAAGGTCGTTATTCTTTAGTTTAACAGTGTTAAGTTAAGCTTAGAGTTTTTCAATAAGACTAATACAGCTCTTAATATCTTTAAGGAAAGCTTTATTAAGTTCTTTTACTAATCTTTACTAATTAAAGTTTAAGTTTTCTAAATATACAGCTAATTTATTAATAATAAGGAGTTAAAGTTAAGCTTACACCTTTTTAATCTCCTTACCTTTTCTGGAGGTTAACATATTAGTAGTAAGAGAAAGGTAATATCTAAGAATTTAACAAACAGCGTTCAGAACTGTAACGCTAGTATTATATTATAACTTACACTTAATACAGGCCTTAAGAGGATTAATGTAGGTTAAGATAGAACGTATAGTAAGACGTTAATAGGTAAGGAGCGTTCCGAAGACGGCTTATTAAGCTAACACTTCTAGACGGGGGGTTTAATGTCACTATAGGTCGTTATTACTATAATACATAAAGGTAAATCTAAATAGTAAGATATAAATGAATAATTAAATATTAGTGTAAAGAACCAGAGTTCCTTATAGTGGTTATAGACATAACTATAATTATCTATACTAACTAACTAAGAGGTATTTCGTACCTTGCTTAGTCCACTGTGCTTAGTAGTGCACTACGCAGTTACGGCTAGGCAGCCAACTGAATGGTGCTTGGTGTTGTCAGTCCTTGTGGACCACCAAGCGCTTTCTTACTGGTCGTAGGGGCTTCGGGTCTTTACACCCCTGGCCCAGTGCGTCCAGACGGTGTACGCCGTTCTTCCGCACTGTTCCTTCTACGGGGGATTCGTCGGGCCGCCCCGGCCCAAGTGACGGCCTGCAGGGTCGTCACAGGTAGTGAATTTATTTAATAGTTAAAGCCTTGTTTAAAAGGTTAAAGCATCTATATAAAGAAACTCTAATAGCATATTTAAGGGCAGTTATTCATATTAGTTAATAATTAAAAGGAGTTATTAAATATACCAGATAATATAAGTGTAAGATATATTAATATCGTCTACACTTATAATAATTAGATAACACGTATAGTAACTACTTATATAACTACTTAAAAAAGGTTCTATACTGTCATCCTCTTAACTAATAACACTTAAGTTTACTTTAATTACTATTTAACTTACTTATAAAATTAGATAACCTTTATTAATAATAAATAAAAGGTTATTAATTAGAATAATAAATGTCGGTTAGGAATAGATAATTTTAACGATAATATAGAAGATTTAAACAGCTTTAGGGGAAAATGTAAATCAGTACACTTAAAGAAGTTAAATGTGACAGTAGTTAATGACGATAATATAATACTTACCCTTCTTTACATTTTCATTAGTTAAGGAAGGACCTTTCTGTTTAGGAAATCTTAAAATTAAACTTTAACATTAAAGAGTAACACTTTAAAATATTAGAGATTAATTATAATACTAATATATTAACCGTCTCGTAACACTTAATAAAGCTCTTACTTATTATAACTATTATTACTTATAAGCACTAATGTTAGTTAAAACTCTATTATAGCATTATTACCACCCTGCATATCCTCCTACCATTTACCTACACGCCTTAGAATTAAGTTTACAAAAGTTTATATATAAGGTGTATTAACTAGCATAAGCTAGCCAGTTACATTATTATTAAAGTCCTTAACTTTAAAATACTTCCTCTCCCTAACTAATCCTAAATACACCTCCTTAACTACACTAATAACCACCTAATTACTTTAGATAAGCACTAGCTTATCTATATCCTTAGGTAGATCTTTTAGCTAAATATGGAACTTAATATAGTAATCCTTAAAGGTATATATATATAAGTTATATATATACTAATACAGATATAGTTATCTCCGGTTACGGACGAAGAACGTCCTACTGTTAAACCAGTCCGGCCCTGTGACAGGGTTAGTAATAAGCTTAAAGGTGCGGCTGCTAACTTGGCCGTTGTTAATAAGGACGGTGCTGAGTGTCTGGCTAAAGGCGTCGGCTTTACTAAGGGCTTGCACGTCGTGTACTAAGTGCTAGGCGAGGCCGCTGTGGCATTAGAATTGGGGGGAGGGGCGGACTAGGCCGGCGAATATGGTGAGGTTGGCGTTTTCGACGGTTTGGATTAGGCGGTAGAATTCATCGGCTTCGTAGCGGGAGGCGAAGGTGAGGTGGTGACGGCTCCAGGCTGCGGTCTGGGCCTTGTCTTTGGGGGCCCATTTTAGGAAGACGTTGTAGATGCCGGACATAGTGTTGGTTGGGAATGTTGCTTGTCAATGGGGTGTGTAGTGGGATCAGTCGAGGGTGAGAGTGAGTGTGTGTGTGTGTGTGTGTTGGTGGGAAAAGACGAAGCAAACTAAGGCACAGAACCACCTTTTATACCCCGAAACCCGTATTATCCACCGCTCCTTCAGCCCCAGAGCCGATACGAAGAGAACTCCATGCACGGAATGATGAACACAGCTGAAGAAAACAGGACACCGGGACCCAAGACCAATGATGAAGTCAACCCCGTGATCAACACTCTGTCATCGTGTTACACTCCGTGAGCCCCGTGGTACAATTAGGTACTATACCCGGCACCATTATACGAGACCCTTAAAAGATTCCCCGCAAAACAGCCTCACTTCGCAATAGCCCATGGCTCGGCCCGCAAGCTTGGCGAATATCTCAAACGCCACCCCCACGAGCGAACCCCCACAGAGCGGGCACCACAACGCTGAAAATTCTCAGGGGAGTAGCTTCGAGTGGTTCATGATTCTCTTTAGTGCACCCGAAGGCTGGAAACCTGCATCTTTCTTCCGTTCTCTTCTCTTTCCCGCATCCAGCGGATTCCGAAACCTTGGGAAAAGAGGATAGTGACGCCACGACGGAGGCCAACGCAGAAAGGCCTTCTCGACGCATGATCAGCCCCCCGCGCCGGCTCTGGACAGAAACTCGCCGAAGATTTTGATGGAATAATGGTCGTCTCGAATTACGAAGTATGCCGGTACTACCTACTTATTCGGCCGCGGTTCTACTCTGTTTCCTGGAACATCACGAGTGCCAACTTCACACTGGATGTTCACAAGGTCGTTATTGCAGTGGTAACCATATTTGTCTCGTCTATCGCCTTTTTCTTTTGCTGGTATTTATAATCGGCCGTCCTCTCCCGCCTCTCATAGATGCTACCATAACTTTAGTGTTTCCCCAAACCTGGCAGTCTACATCATCGACCACATATCCGACTCAACGTCCGACATCCCCAGCTTAAACGCCTCGCTTTTCATTTTCAGTGTCTCTAGGAGCCCAACGCAGTAAGTGCCTTCAGGGTTTTTCCAGCTGATGGGAGCCGAGTCCATATTCCGAAACCCCTCACAAGTATAAGTCATATTGAAAACACGAACCATCTGGTGCAGGCAGTCAACATCCCGGCCTTCGAGCGCACTCATGGTCAGCGCGTATCGCTTCATGCTCATGGTTCGAAAGTTCCGCGATTCGCAAGCCTCCACGTACAACTTGTTCGCGTTTCTTCGAGCGAGTCCTCAATCTCGTGGAATACCCTCTGTAGAATGACCATCATGCCCACTTGGTAGTTGAAGCACGACAGTTGCTGTGCGCCGTACACGTCATTCATGAAAGCTGAATTAAGGCTCACAGCCTGCTCCTTATCAGTGTGATATATCTCCTCCGTTTGGGCCAGTGGGTGACGGCCGGGAGCCGGCTGGCCCTTCAGTAGTTGACCCCCGGCGGTAAGCTTACCCAACAAGTCGTTTGGGACCGAAAGGTCGGGCCACTGGGAGTTATACCGTTCTCGTTTCTTCCACAAATTCATCACCCTTCAGTCGTTTCATATGGTGAACGAGCGCTGTCTCTTCAAATTGGTATTTTTCGGCCGGGGGGTCGATTGTCTGCTTGGTACGACAGAGCCGTATCTCGCCAATATATGTATGGACGTTACGGATATCGGTGTGAGTTATGCGGTCCACGTCCCAGTTTGCCTCCTGAAACATGACTAGAACGGACTTGACGTTGAAAACGGTCTTCGATTCCAGGCTCAGTAGATCATCAAGGGCCCATGGCTTCGATTCCCCTTTCCGGCGAATTAGACGTAACTCCGGCACCCGCCCCGTCTTTTGTACCTGTGCAAGTAAAGCGGGAGCAAAGTCCGTGGCTGTGCCGGACCCCGTCTCATAGATGCAATCGCTAAACATCTTTTCGATGGCGAAGACCAGGGGAACTGGTTTAATGAGACCTGTCCGCCGAAGCATGTTGTACAAGTGAACCGCGTAAGTGATTTCCGGTATCTGGTCCCTGTGATCTGTGTTAGACTCTGGTCTCTAGAATGGAGGCCACTCAGAGATCACCACGGCGCTGGGCGTATGATCGGAGCTTACCAGAGCCACATTCCAAGCTTGTATGCCAGCTAAAGCCCCTCAACAAGGCCAACCGCGCACAAATAGGGGGAATATTCCCACAGTCCATTGGCGGTCAACCTGGAGAACCGAGAAGGAGGAATGCTGCTTGGCCCATCCATATATTTAGACTTGCCAAGGTTGCTTAACTCGGATTCCACCGCTTCGATCATTTTGTTCCACTCCCTGTAATTGCTGGCAAGGGTAGACCTGTCAGAGTCCCTTTTGAGCATACCCCGGATGAAGGGGCCGCCCTGCATGGAACCCGAAGCCGTGCACCTTGCGTTCCGGGTCGAGGAAAGCTTCGATATCGCGCTTCGCACGAAATTTATGGGCGGGCGGAGCGAGAATGTCGCCTTGCAAATGTTCAATAGTCCATCCCCGGGCCACTGCGAAGGAGTCGACGATGGATTGAAGCTCGAAGACGTGGTGGGGTAGAATTCGCTTTCAAATTTTGATACCGGGTTTCTGCATGGCGAGAGAGGTTACAAATCCTACTTCCGTTAGCACACATTGCTTGGGTTGCAAGTTCAAAAGCTCTAGCCACAAAACAAAGACACCCTGTTTCCTACATAGCTGAATAACAATCACTCGCCTGGCGCCGAAAACAAGGGTGACTGCTTTCTTCCAACCCGCGCCCTCGTTGTAGGAGCTAAAATGGTGGGGGACCTTACCTGCAAATCGATTAAGGCCAAACAGAGTTCGATGCTTGGCCCAAGGGCCCTCCGGCGACCAGTCGACATTTTCAAGGGCATGACCTTCCCCATGGATAGCGTTGCGTTGAACAACAACGGATGAATGAACGTTGACGAGATCGTACAACCAGTTGATGGTATAGATGCGGCGCCACTGGATTCTCTCCTCGTCGGTCGCGCGTTGGAGGTTGAACTCGGGATCCCAGCTCTTAATACCTTCAAGCATGCGCTTGGTAGGCTTGCCACTGCGTGTCTTTTGAAAGTCTTCCGCAAACTCCACGAGATCTCGGTATGTGTTGATAAAGAAGTGCTCCTTCAAATCGAGATAGTCAATCTTGGTGTTGCCGGGAACGCCACCCTGCGCCGTTTCGGTCGGATTAGACTGAAGCTGCGCTGCATCAACAGTCTCTGGGGAAAGGTCATGCTGAACCCGTTCTCGATATCCCCCATGGTGAGAGTGTTCATGACGGTCTCAAAGGTGTCACCACCAGGGAAGTCGACGAAGTCGACGAACATGGCTGTTGAAGTACGCTGAACCCTGGCATGAGCAGCATGGCAGAGGGCGCCAGCCACAGCCGAATTCAGGCCATCCTACGCTACTTCTTGCCATGTTTGCTGCAGTAGCAACCGAAGTGCATGCATTTCCTTTACGAGGTCGAGGGCAGCCATGAGGTAATCCCATATGGACCCCTCCTCGGCCTGGATGATGTGGTAGCTTTCCAGGGGCACATCCTCCAATTTTGCCTCATCGACAACGGCAGCCTTCTTTTGCTTCTTGGACCGTTTGCCATTCTTCTCCTTGCCAGACTTCGCCTGTTTGCGCTGGGACCTTACCCGTTACTACGATCTGTCTTCACCTAGGTCATTTAGGTGATCTAGAGCAGGCCGTAACAATCCCTCGGCCAAGGAAACACAACCTGTCTCTCTGAAATACGCGTGAAGAAACACAGCCCGGGAAGCCATCGCTGGATTCTCAGAGTCGGAACCCCCCGATCCCTATCCATGCCTTTGAATCCAACCTGAAAGGAAATATGGCGATCCAGATCATTCAAGTCAAAGTCATCCGAGCTGTCATCTTCAGGACGGGAAGCAGTGAACGCAAACAGGCTGCTGCTGTCGACATCAACCCACTCGCTGCTGTTTCCACCGCCCCTGACAAAAACACCCATATACGGGCTATATCTACCATCGGGAAACCAGACACGTCCAAGAATCAGCTCCCCGCCCCTTGCTATTGCATCGGCGACCATCTCCGCCATTCCAGACATGTACCGGTCAACAAAAGAAAGCTCTAAATCGTCAATTCCGGCAATGCTTGAATCGGTGTCAAGATACCCCTCGATTCTGTCTGCCAGCTCCAAATGCGCCCTTTTGCCCTTTCCGCGCAATCTCAGCCACCAAGCGAGGTACGCGAGCTGCTTGCGCTGTGTCAGTTGGAGCCGCCCGTTGGGGTTGACTATCCAGCCCCCTTCAGCTGGCCAGGCGCTCGTGTCGATGACCCAACTCGCTAGCTTCCAGAGATGGCCGCGGGTCTGGACTCCTGACATCGAGAGGGAGGGGTTGATGAAGCGGCAGCTTTTGTTGAAGGTATGAGGTTTTATTGAGTTCGGCCCTTGGAATTGGGAGAACATGGCGTCTTTGATGTATTTCGGGACTGTCTTGCTGCCGATCGATGCATCAAATGGACGCCCGTTGTGGAGGACTTCTCCGTTGAGAAGGCACTGCACCAGAATGGAGAGGCTTAAGCTTGCTGGCTTGGGCTTTCTTTTTTCGAGCGCGTTGTGGTCGAGTCGGACAGAGTAGCCACAGCAGTTTGCGGCGATGGGGAGCAAGTCCCACGGCCTCGTGATTCGCTTCCTGTCGAGGTCGGCGATGATTTGTGGTGTCATGGGTTTTGACGGTCCAAGAAGGATCTTGTAGCGTCCAGCTCGGTGAAGGATACGCGCCAGGACCCTCCTCATTCTCGATGTGAAGGGGCTTTGACGCAACTTCGATATCCGGTTGAGGCATGCGATGCAGAAACGCGTCGTCTCCTCGAAGAACTCGACGGAGCTGATACAGAGTTCGCCGGGGACGTAGTGCTCTCCAAATATCGGGTCTCCATACGGACTTTCAGCGTTTCGGTACCATGTCTTAAGCCTCTCGAGCTTTTCCGGGTGGCTGATAAGGAGCTTCATCTTTGTGCCCCCTCTGTAATTCTCCTGAAAGACCCACGCGCGTTGCCACCAGTCGTCGTTGGTGATTCGGCGCAACATCTCGACAGTCATCCATATCTCCTGAGGGTTTGTTTGTGCGAGTTTGATCTGCGGGAGTTTTTCCCCTTTGGTGAGTTTCCCCTGCAAAAGGTTGGCAAGCAGCTTGAGCTCCCAGACGGACGTGATTGGTCTTCCGAGCAAACCAACAGGGTGATTGCTGAGACTGTAGACACGGTCCATCACGGCCATGCCGTACCGTCTCCACTCGCATAGCTCCTGCTTGCAAGTGAGTGGGTCTTTGCAGTCGTGGATGTCTTGACACTGAATATTGCTGTGTTGGTCGATCCAGAGTAGTTCCACTTGGATGGTTCTCATGTAGTGGAATATCCGATCCAGGACGCAGTCCCGAGGTCGAGAATCTTCGAACTGATGACTCTGCCGCTTTTGGACGCGATATGACCCTTTCGTTTTATCTTCGTGCTCTGAGGGATGCCAGGTGTATGAGAGGGCCACGTAGTTATGCTGCTGCCTGCCGTTGATAACCTCTCGCCTGACATCAGTGCTTGACCCGTCAGCCCTGAGACGAGGTAATCGGAGGCATTCGAGGCTCTCGATGAAGTCAAAGGCTCGTTGTCGAGTGCCTTCGGTGCTCTTTTGGATGTTGACCAGACAAGAAATGATGGTGCTTCCCTGCTGACGAGCAATCTCTGATAGAGAGCTGTGCCTGTCGCTCACTAGCATCTTTGCTATGTCGGGCATCCAGTGTTCAGCCATGATGAGTTGAAGCAGTTTAACGACAGTAATCGATGATATGGAGAGGGCTCCGGCACGTCAAGTCGCGTCTTCACGTCGGGCTGATGTTACACAGCATTCAGGCACCCATCGGGACTCGGCAGCGGGCTGGGAACATCTCTTTTGGCCAATCAGCCTCCACCGGATGAAATCTCCATTAGGGTTAAGCTAAACACAGATGCTGGGAGTGAAAAAGACAAAGGCTCGGGTTAAAAGAAAAAGGGGCATTTATTGGCCTATGTGTTCTTATTAGAGAATGTCTCTTTGCACTAGAAGTCGCGACCCCACAACCGATCGACCTGATTGCCGATCATGAAGACCACGTGCACTCCCAATTGTAACCATGCCACAAAACATCCATTTCCTTACTAATTTCTATGAAACAACATGTTTTCTACATCTCCTCAGTGCGATGAAGGTTCTCCAAGCCATAGTATATAACCTCCTGAGCCTCCTCTATTGTAGGGGTGGGGTCCACGCGCGCGGTGACTCACCTCTACTTTGGGGGCTTCTGCAAAGCCTCCTCGGCCGCAATAATGTCACCTATCCTTATAAACTTGCCGTTTGGAGGCTCTTTCACCTTCTTCCTACTACGTGGTTCCGTAGCCTTTAAATCCTCTTTTAAATGCGCGTTTTCGGCTTCTAACAAAGCTATCCTTATGTTGCTTTAATCCAGCACCTTCCCTGCCTTACAAAGAACACTCCTTACGATTTAATTGGTAGGGTTTGCGTACCCCCTAGTGTTGTTAACGGCCTGGAGAATATCACGGCTCTTTTTTAGAGTCTTGACGGCACTGTCTGTAGAGATAGGAGCTATCTTGAGGGTCTGTAGCCGTTCAGG
>Ga0247758_1000372_pt1 | contig 39889 bp, 52 predicted proteins | sample UWRJL156409C4_FD_180950 | JGI IMG/M metagenome (GOLD analysis project Ga0247758, IMG submission 180950) | Plant litter microbial communities from Arlington Agricultural Research Station in Wisconsin, United States - UWRJ-L156-409C-4 | ecosystem: Environmental > Terrestrial > Plant litter >...
GTCCTCCATCCTTTCAATAATAAACTCCTGAAACCCGCCCTGCATCACCTGCCACGGCAACCCTACCGCCGCAATGACCCGGTTCACCTTCTGGATTGGCTGTCCTGTGCCCCTCCAGTAGAGCACCAGACCGGCTGCTTCTCCCTCTCCATTCCTACCCTGAAGGACGTCCTTGTTGGAAGGGAACGCCGCGACTGGGTTTGGTGCTGTGTCGGGTAATAGCAGCGGGTTGAGAGGCTGCCCTGAAGCGGAACTCCATGTCCCGAGGAGGAATGCCCCGGGGTTGGGGGCTGTGCCGAAGAGGTGTTGCCCTGGTGTGAATGACAGGGGCGGGACGCCACGGTTCATGAGCCAGCGCTCGAATGCCATGACGGGAGAGCTGAGGAAGGCGGCGAAGAGAGTCTTGACTAGAGGGAGGAGATCGGTTCCGGATTGGGGGGTGTCTTTGGTGAGGAGGGAGATAGGAAGCTCGACTTGCACGGCTGTGAAGGAGGGGATCCAGTGGGTGGGGGTGGTGTTGTCGCCTGGCCAGGAGGGGAGGAGCGTTGACGATGAGAGGCCCCATGCCGGGTGGTTGGTTCGTTCGCCGATCTCGACGAAGTTGCGGCATGCGCTTGATTTGGGGACCGTGGAGAGGGGGATCCGGCGGCATTTTTGGTTGAGTTTTCGACGGGTGAGGAGGAACGCTGTCCCGCTGACGGCGGCGAGGGAGAGGGCGCCGCGGATGAAAAGGCGCGGCTGCCATAAAATGGACATGATTGCGAAACTTCGAGTCGATGTGGATGGTGTCGATGTGGGCAGGAGATGGGAAGTTGATCAAAGCTTTCGAGGGAGTTACGGTTGTTTCAGGGGATGGAAATGACCCGTAGGATCCGGACACGGTCCCGAGAACTCCCGCCCGGAGTATGCCGGGTTGGGGCCAAAAAGGCCGCATTTGGACGGACGGCCAACGAATCCCAGCCCAAAAACCATCAATCGACATTCAATTACTGAGAGTATTAACATCTTAAACAATGCTTGGTTGCACCGGTGGCTGATGCACCGGCAGCAAGGAGAGCCAGAGCCGCGTTTTCATTCCCGGCGCGACATGGTGTTGAGCCAGTTTTGGTTGCAGCATCAACCTCGGCACTAGCATCAAGGAGGACCCGGCACTCGGCTTGTCTATCCTATCTCGAAGCAACGATGTGCAGCGGCGTCAATCCAGTGGTGGTTTTGCTGTTGAGATGAGCCCCAAACCGGGGATTTAGCAGGACTCGGAGCAAGTCGATGGGACCTTCGTGACCCATCAGGAGGCGATGCAGCTCCGTGAAGCCGAACTCCTCAATCACGGTCTCGATAGGTAGTATCTCGGCAATTTGGTGCGTGCGGTCATCGTTTTTGCCGGCGAGGGAGTGGATAAGAGCCTAGTCGACGGCAGAAACACCGTGCTTGTTTTGTTGGAAGGGATCTGCACCGGCCTGGACGAGGAACCTCAGCACTCGGACGTCTGCCCGCGCTATGACTGCGTAAAGGAGTGGCGGGTAGCTATTGAACGTAATATCGTGGACGGAAGAAGGCCGTGCCGTAATGAGAGCCTTGGCTCCTTCGACATCGTCAGAGTCGATCCTCCCAAAGATGCTGAAAGAACGACTGTTGGAGGTAATCACTCGATGAATGTGGATGAGTAACTCTGAGCCGCTGTACTGGCAGAAGAACGCAGATAAGACGGCATTTGCGAATTCCCAAGTCGGCCCCCAGTCGTTGTAGGTGACAAGCTCCTCGAGCTGAACTTTGGCAGCCGCCAACGTTCGCAAGACGAACGCGGTGTGGCGATTAGCGAAGCGAATCGTGTCTTGTTTGTCTTGCAGGTGCGCGCCGGGATGGTGCGCCAGAGCACATCGGGATGCTGTTTCTGCAGCAGGGTTGGACCCTTTTCATCCGGCCGCCGGATATCGTCAAGATGGAGTGCGTCAGGACCAGTAGTAGCGGCCTGTATTGTCAGCGGTCATAGACGAAGAGGGAGACACAAAGACTCACCGCAGTTGATGCCCGGCCGCTTGGACTTGCGCAGCTTGCAGTCTGTGCCGTGCTCGCACTTGGGGACGGTGCGCTTCGGCAGCCAGGGCGGGGTGGTGATGGTGGCAATTGAACTAGGGTGGATGGGGTGGTTGATTTCTGGGCGCGGTGTTGGAAAATTTTCGTGGGAGCGTGAAAAAAAAAACTTGGTATCACCGCCAAAGGCCCTCTTCATCCCAAGTAGCTCTTGCTAAAAATTTCATTGATCACGGATCAAGTTAGATACAAATCTGTGAAAACCTGCACAAACCTGTGAATTCTTAACCGGTCTCGTGGCAACCTCCCTTCACTTTTCCAACAACATGGACACTTGTTCCGGTGGCCAGGGCGACGACTTTCTGGCGCGGCGAGGTGCCATTCGAGAGCCTTCAAGTGGTCTTCCCTACCCTGTCGTCGGCTCTCACCCCCGTGCCGTCGCCGGCTTGATAGCGAACTCGACAACCCCGTCCGTAAGGGTTTCGATTGTGGCGACGCCGACAATACCTTCCGCGGCATGCTTCGGGCAGCAATCGACCGCATCCAACCCAACGTCCTCACATCTCTTTGCGCCTACCGCATCGACTTTGAAGGCAATCCCACAGAGCTGAGCCTGCTCGTCACCGTCCTCCCAGGCTCGCTGACGCCATCTGAAGCCATCCAAGCCATTGTGGAGCTCTCAGCGGTCCTGTGTAGCCACGACAAACGACTTGGCGCGATTGCTATCGAGGTTGCTGAACAGACCATCTCCCTTGCTGCCAACAGTGAACAGGCGGAAGTGGAAGTGGGAATGCACTCCCAAGCAGATCCGACCGAGGACGTCAAATCAATGTCGTATGATGCGTCCCCTCCCTCCGGCTCGAGCGTTGGCCTTGTGGGGGACCAACAAGGCGCAGGCACGTTAGGTGCCTTCCTCCGCATCATGATGGACGGCACGCCGCAGTACTTTGCCTTGACCTGCAGCCATGTTCTCTCCAGTAAGTAGGACCTTTTCTTTTTGCCTCAGTACCTTGCTAATATTTGCAGCGTCCAAAATTCCTACTATACCTGGTAACAGCGAGCCAAATGTTGTCTGTCCTGCAGAAAAAGATAATTTTTTTTGGTGGCAAGTTGCTGAAGCTGGTATTTCGTTTCGGAGTACGGATACCACAAGAGTTGAAGCCGCTCAAGCTCAAAAGCGCCACTGCATAGCGCCTCGCCATCCGATTGGTACTGTATATGCAACTTCAGGCTTACGAGCAAGCATGGATCACTGGGTGCTAGACTGGGCCCTTGTGAAGCTTGACTCAAACCGCTTTACATATAAGCAGCTATAGAATGTAGGTTTTATTTATTTATTTTACATTAAGTTTTTTTTACTTGCTAATAAGTCTACAGATTCTCTCACCTTCTAGCCTCGTGATATTCGAGAAACACGTCAACCCTAAGGGTTGGAATGAGCTAGACTGAACACCTCGTGTGAACACAGCAGTTCCTGCAAAGGATGCAGCTCTTAGAAAGGGCTCCTATCTGTTCAAAATCGGCCGTACAACAGGCCACACGGTTGGTAAATTTCATGATATTGACCCTAGCGTCACTATCATGTATGCCATTGACGGGCCTAGCGGTAAGGAGAATATCCTTGTAAAGGGCAAGACTCTTGTCGTCCGCTCGGGAAACAACAGCGCGTTTGCGCGTTGCGGAGACTCAGGTGCCCTTGTGCTTAACAGCCATGCAGAAGCCGTTGGTATGGTCACAGCCGTGGCTAAAGGCTCGGTGGCGTACGGCGTTGTTTACGTTTCGCCCTTTCCGCCTATTGTTGATAACATCAAGGAAATCCTTCAGCGTGGACCTGGTGATGGAGAGGTTCCCGTAGAGCTGCTATAGTAGACAGAAAGAAAGGGCGAGGAATCATTATACTAGCCGTACCTGCTTGGTTGCTGTGGAACTACATTGACTGGTCAAGGTTTTATCGGTTACTATCTGCTTCTCGTAGCTCATCAGCGAATTGCTTTGGTGTTCTGCGTTACCTACCTGGTAGAGATTCTCCTATCTAGGGATAATGGCGTAAGGCATATCACGTCGACCCCCCATGCACTGTGCATCAACCAAACTGATGACGGGGAACGAAACAGCCAAGTTGCACAGATGGCAAGCATCTACCGACGTCCTCGTCTGGCTTGGAGAGGAGGTTCCGAGCACAAAGATGGCGATTGACAGCATTTCTCAGCTTGCCATTACGCAGGAAAGCGTTGGTCCGTCGATAAAATCTCTCCGTGCCCGTCGCGGACGCTCTGCCAAATATCGACCTCATCCGAGAAGACTTTGGCCGCTGCAAGTTCACTGATAAGAAGCTTGTGGCTATGATCCGCTTCTTTGCGGGGAATGTCTGGTTTAGTCGGGTCTGGACTCTCCAAGAGATGTTGCTGGCTCGCCAAACCGAGTTCATCTGCAGGAGCGTCATCGCTCCGCTGGAAGTGGTTTGGAAAGGAAGCTTGATTGTCATGCTTTTTTCTGCGGCAAGTAGCATTTACCACGACATTTGTGGCCTGCCTGAGTTTGGATGGCCTAAAATGTTTACGGTTGCTATTGACTATCACTGAATGGAGAGGATCACAGGCGAAGAGTCTTCATTCATTGGTATCACGGCGTATACATAGTGCGGCCGATGCGCCACAGACCCTAAGGATAAAGTGTTTGGACTCTTGGGGATATCAAGTAAGTCTCTGGTACCCGCTGTGGATACATAACAGGAATTGTGCTGACTGTTTTAATAGAAATTTTGACAGGTAGCTATCTCATGTACGGCGAGCTGGAGGAAAAAGAAGCCTTGGAGTTTACCAAGATTACACTCTACTGACACATCACCTCTGACGGTCACTCATCCTCCACATGCTTCAAGTTATCCCGCACCGTATCCTCAAACTTGCGCCACTCGCCCTGGCCACCCCACTTCTTCATCAGAGCCAACGGCCTGGACTCGTCCGTCGTCAAGCTGAGGTCCGGAAGTCCAGAAAAGTCGTCATCAACAAACTTATGGCGTGGATACAGCTTGCGCAGAACCGCAAACACCTCCATCCACGTATGGTAACGGCCCCAGGCCTGGATCCGCTCGCTGCGCATGTCCGTGTCCAACATGGCCGCGACATGCAGCAGTCCAACATCCTTGACGTCAACCGCGAAGACTTTACGCTATTGTTAGCACAACCCCTCTAAATTTACAAGGAAAGCAAAACAGAAAGACATACCAGCAGGCACAAACTCCGTCGCAGGCCCCTTCCCCTCCCACAAATCCGGAATCATCCTCCCGCTCGGCGCCGCACACTCCCCATTCAACCGCTCTCCCCAAATGACCTGCGGCGACACCACATTGACCACAAACCCCGGCCGCTCATCCCTCACAAACCGCCACACCTCCCGCTCCGCCGCGACCTTGCTCGCCATGTACACCGGAATCGCACGCTCAGGGCCATAAGGCGGCGGCGCCCATGCAATATCCAACGCTGCTTCATTCCATGAGTCTTGTGTGACGTGCGTGGTGTTCCCTGGGACAAGCATCGTCGCCGCGACGATAGAGCTCGTGAACACGAAGCGACGCACCGAAGCCTCCGAGGCAGCGGCGCGGAGGATGGATGTCGCAGCAGAGACGGTGGGGGGAATTACCTGGTTCGGGTCGGGGTTGAGGCCAATGGTGGCGACGTGGGCGACGGCGGAGACGTTCTTGATGGCGGAGGAGAAGGCGTTGGGAGCGGTCATGTCGGGGACGAGGCATAGGGTGAGTTGGCCGCTGGTGATGTAGGGGTGGAAGAGGTGGGTGAGCCAGGATGCGCGGGCGAGATCGCGGACGGTCCCGCGGACGTGGTACCCGCGGGAGAGGAATTGGCGGGTTATTTCGGAGGCGACGTGGCCGGTGACGCCGGTGATGAGGATGAGGGAGCCTTTGGGGATGGCTGGGGTGGGTTCGGCCATGGTGGTGTCTGTGAGGCGAGTCTTGGGGTGAAGATGGGAGAGGGGTGATAAGTTTGGATGCTAATGTTTGGAACAAGGACATGAACAAGAGGCTGCAACACGACTTATATATCCAAAAGTCAGACAGGAAGATCTCGGACATATCATGTAGCGCACTACCTCGAAAGGGAAATCAGGTTTCTTGGCGAGGAGTGTGTCCTATGGCATTGTACACACGACATTGGTAATCCAGCCATTCCCTACACCCCCTCAAGAAAGGCGTACGACCCCCCAAAGCAATCATACTCCTGCAATACCCCCTTATCATTTGTCAGCCGGCGCAGAAAAAAAGCCAACAACCCATTCAGCCCCAAATTCCCAAGCCCACCCCTGAGATCAGCCATCTTGATAGCCCCAAGGACATGGTTCCTCGACGCCTCAAGATTTCCCACCGCAATCTGCATCCCACAGCATCAGCATCCCACAACCCAACCGAAACCGGGACGAAACGGCAACAAACCTCATCCGTACTCAGCGCAATCACCTTCGCCAACGCCGAGTCCCCCAGCGCCACCCCCGAGTCCCCCGCCAGCGTCGCCGCCAGACTCCGCAAACACACCAGCTTATACTGTATAGCCAGCGTGCTGATAGCGCGTTTCCGAGCATCTTCCTTTTCCATCACGGCTAGATGTCTGCACGCCGCGAGAAACACACCGCTCAGCAACCCTGGGTCAGCTAGGGCGAGCGGCACCCAGTCGACTGTCATGCCGGTTCGGTAGAAGGTCCCTTGGCTACGGCCGGGTCCTTGGAACCATTTGCAGAGGGAGGTGGAGGTGGGGATTACGACGCGGATGTCTGGGTTGTCAGTTCTGCTTCGAACCTAATCATCTCAACCAATACCGGGCGATGTGAGCTTGAGTTCCAACTTACAGTGATCGAGGAGGAAACTCTCCATCGGGCGAAGCGGCACCGCAAAGGCCCCAAAGGGATCTACCCGACCTGCAGGTAATGCTAGCAGTGGCGGACAGTTGATGTTGGCGTTGCTGCTCTCGGCAATCGCTGGGCTTGGCGCTGCTGGTTCGACGGTAGTGCGGTTAGGGGCTGTGCCACTCGTTGTGATGGCGTTTTCTGATAGGCCGAGGTAATTTGCGACACGGGCCCGACGGATTCGCGCGTAGGCCTCGCGAGAGGCGTGGGAGCGGACGAGGCGTCTTTCTTCCTTTGCGGGCCGAGCTGGGTTGGAAATGTTGATGAAGCGGAGAGGTTGGGCTTGGAGGTCCATCTTTGGCTGTTGTAAGCCGAGATTGGTGTTTTGTTCTGCTAGCTGGGTTCTGGGTCTGGGATTAGTGTAGGGCAGTGGAACTTTGTTGTCTTTTTTCCTCGTCAATCGAACCACCGCTCTCACTACCGGCTGACTGTCCTCGGGGGTAAAGATCTAAATCGGCTCGGCCGATGGGTGGGTGTTACCCCTAGATTTCCGGATTTGTCATCGTGCCAAGGCGACCATTTCCCCTTTTCGGACTCTTCAGTCTGACCTCACCGGGCACCTTTCCGGACAGCACGTGGCTTACGTATTTGTTGGATGCAGGCTTTTCTTGGCTTCTAGTTTATTTTCCCGTCTCGATGATGTGTCAAATCTCGGAATGGAGGTGGATCTGTGAATCACATCGGAACAACATTTGAATAGAATTAGGTACTTAATTAGGTAGTAACATGATGAATGTATTACACGTCGATATGCTAGGCTCGACGAATGACACCCAACACCCTCACGTTCGCCTGACCTGTCTAAGCCGCCTTATCAAACTGCCACCAGTTCCAGGTGAACTGATTACCGTTCCCGTTTCCGACAAATTTGAAGAACACGTCCTGCTTGCCCGCCGCCGCTCCGCTCGTAAGCTGGCACGTCACAGTCTTCCATGTTGACGCACCACCCGTGGCATCAATATTGCACGTCCCAGCAAGCGTGCCCGTGAGACTGCCTAGACGCACCTCAATCTTACCCCCACCGCTCTGAGCCGCCACGCGCAAAGTGATCGAAGCCGCACCAGGAGCAGCACCGAAATCAACACCCTTGACCTTGAGGTAATCCCCGTTGTTGATGCCAGTGACGTGGATTCCTCCGTCGCTGCTGGCTTCAGTCTTGAGCCCCTTGGAGAAAGCAATGGTCTCGGCCTCGACGCGGACATAGGGGTTGAGAGACTCTATTTGGGGGGCACCGGCATCGGTCATCTTCAGAGTGGGGATGCTCCCGTCGTTGCCGTACGAGAACTTCTCTACGGCGATGGATCGCGTGTAGCCGCTACCGCCGGGGAGTGCGCCGTTGTGGTAGAAAAAGTAGGAGCCGCCCTTGTAATCAATCACAGCAGGATGATTTGTGAAGGAGCCACCGGCAGTGGCCATCACTACGCCCTTGTAGGTCCAGGGACCGGTGGCGGTGGGAGCGGTCGAGTAGCGGATATCCTCGGGGCAGCAGTTGGCGGCGAAGACGTTATAGTACGTGCTATTGCGCTTGTACACCCAGGGGCCTTCGGCGAACTTGGGGCCGAATGCTTGCTGAGTGGTGGGGATGGAGACGACGCTGCCGGAGTACGAGATCATGTCCTTATTCAGTTTGACGTAGTAAACACCCGGGTTGCCCCAGTACATGTAGGCTTGGCCGTCGTCGTCGATCATGACTGTGGGGTCGATGTTGCCGTTGGCGACAAGGGGCTTGCCGATAGGGTCTTTGTACGGGCCGGTGATGGTGTCGCTCACGCCGACGCCGATGCCGTAGGACGCGCCAGTGCGGGTCATGGACGCGTAGAAGTAAAACTTGCCGTTGCGCTCGATGGCCTGGGCAGCCCAGGCGTCGGCTCGGGCCCAGCTGAAGGTTTTGAGGGTCATGACGACGCCGTAATCGCGCCAGTTAACCATGTCAGTCGACGAATACAGGCGCCAGTCCTTCATGTTGTAGTTGGTCGAGCCATCTTCGTCGTGGTCGGCAAACAACCAGACCGTGTTGTTGTACACGAACGGCGCCGGATCCGCGCTGTAAATGGTCTGGATGATGGGGTTGTCGGCGAGCGCGGACTGGAGAAGACCGCCGAGGGCGACGCCGATGGATGCGACGAGCTTGCTGGACAACATTTTCGGGAATCTGCTGGAGTGCGCTGCGAGATTGTCGACTGCGGGATCACCATCATGGCAGCTGTGGGCGCGGTGTTCTAGTATTTGAACGTGCGCTCCGGCGATTTCTTGGGTCCCAGTTGTTTGGGTAAATGGTCGAGGTTGTCGAACCGAGACACCGCACTGGAGCGCGTGTTCAGAGCCGGGAACCGATCCACAGCTACCGGGCCGGAGCCATGGCGCCGTGCAAAATTCCCAGCCCATCCGCGCGAATCGTAATGCGCCGTCCCTTGGGGTCCCGGCGGGAATGCAAGGTCCACCACTCAACGCTTTCTTGGCTCGGGGTAGGCGATCCTCGATGCTACAGCGAGGTCAGTCGAAGAAAAATACAATTTGCAGCAATTCGCCATTCTCATTGCAGTTCGGTGCCAGGTTGCAGAGGATGATTCAGTTCGGAGGCGCTATCGCCGGTTTTTGTTCACAAGGTCGCATTCCAGAGCCGAGTTTTGCGACTGGAGATATGGAGAGCGCATCTGCAAGAATCGGCAAATGCGGTTACGCTGAATCCGAGATCCGATCCCCGCTCCGTTCTTTGCACCTTCCATGGATGTCAATATTTGTAGCGCGGGCTTGAAGCTTCCGGGGGCCTAGGCACGTCACTCTCACAAGCGGACCCACAACAATACGACGGTGGTAGTCACTTTGAAAACAAACAGAACATGTTTAAGAGGTATGTTAAGAGGGTAATCGGCATAAGGCGTGCGGCTTTCGAGGCGCAGAGTGGGCGAAGCTGGAGGCCGCCGCCTGCATGTTTTGAGGTGGCTCGTCGCATCTTGTCCAGGACCGAATTATTTCACCGCCTCAGTTCGGGGCATTCAGGATCCTCCATCGCCGTGTCGTTCGGCTTCTCAGTCGGCGACTTTATCGCCCTGGGGAAGCTTATTGTCGATATCACGACATGTCTAAAGAACGTCGGCGGGTCAAAAAGCGAGTATCGCGACGTCGTCCTCGAGCTTGAATACCTGCAGAAGGCTCTGGCCCACCTCGACCGACTGAGGCCCCAGGGCGATTCGCTCGGTACCGACTCGATCAAATACGCTGCGCTCAGCTGGAGAGGCTCTACGATCTTGTGAGCGGTGAGATTTCCACATCTTGGAAGAACCTGGAGGGTATGGCGGCAGCGGCGTGGTAAGTCTCCGAATTTGCGCCGTTGTGCAGTTTACCCTGACACTTAGCAGCGTAAATACAATTTTGTCTTCCTATATGATTCGGGCTAACATTCTCTCTCCTTGTAGCCGTATCTGTGGCATCTGGTTTCCTGAAACTCAGCAAAAACGGCGATCCCTTCTTGACCTATGGGAAGCGTCCAACGTACTGCCCAACCCAGCTAACTCTGAGCCGGGGAAAGCTTCTGTCCTCAACCTCAAACGTAATTCCGACGACAACGGAAACCCCGAGGTGCCTCCTTCTAAGCGACAGAAGTTAACAGATGGGACAGAGTTTAAATACATCAGCCTCGCGAACGGCGATTCACATCATGCCGGTGCGGAAGACGATCTTGCGGGTCCAAATTCACTCAAAGGCCCAGAGGATGATAGCCACTTGGTTGTGAGAAATAATGTCATCAAATATTTGCAGTCGAAAGATGGTGCTCTCCCGGCCGGTTTCAATCCTGAAGGGTCGATCCAAGAGATGACAGCTTACCTGTATGGACAACAGCCTAGTTGTCTGCGACGAATCTGGGCACACAAAATTTCCCTTTTCGTTCGTCATCCTAAGCTAGGAAGTGCCAGAGAGCTCCTATTTGTAGTTGTGAACAGTGGCAAAGCCATTGCGTGGCTTATGGCCACTCCTGACAAATCTACAGATCTGGCACTTCCCAGACCCTTCGCCTTGTTGTTCTAGCCTTCGGGGCAGAACCCCCTCCTTTCTGACAAACTTCTTTAGGCCGAGCATCGTCATTCCAGAAACGCGATTATAGAAGAGAACACCTGTTTTAATACATTGAAGGGCGATCCGTGTCTCGAGGCAGTGATGATTAAGATTGTCTTTAATGTTGGAATATTGCTCCAAGAAAGACAAGAGGTGCTTCTAAGGCAAGAGGTGCTGTCAAGGACGAAATCCGATCGGAGCTTCAGTGTGTCCTAGATCACCCACGCAGCAAGATCAAAGGGGTGGCGAGCCTACAGTTTGGACTAGCTCTGATGAGGTGGGCCAGGAATGAGACAAAGATGCGATACACACGCGCTCGGTGTTGAACTTCAAATGATGAAACCCGGCAGGCCATTGACATTGCAACCTGAATTCGAGTGATGAAATGTGGCATGGAACCTCCCCTCGAATCCCTCAAGTCATCGCAATTAAGCTTCCGGCTTTCTCCCCCATATAATCTTGTTTTTGAAATAAGGATGATACTTACCGGAGCGCACCTCCCGCCGGAACTTGGCCAGAAAAACCGAAACTTCCTCCTTCGACCAGCCCATCACACCCGCAATGAACAAAACAATTCCCTCTGCGTCTTGCTCCAGCCAGATCCGGACAAACTCCCCGCGCTCTCGTAGGCCCTCCTGGGAAGGCCAATTTCCGATAGGTTGCTATGTTGCAGTCCGTCTCAGTCGGGAGAGAAAGAAAAAGGGGTAAGCGGGTAGAGGAGCAGACCAAACCAACCTTAGTGTTGAACTCATCAATATCCACAAACCCTGCACTCTCCATCGCCTTGCGCTGCAGCTCATCGTCAACGACGGTAAAGCTACGGCCAGACTTAGCACCCCATTCAGTAAAAATGGGGCCCCACTGGTACAGCGCAGAATCTTTCGGGAGAGTTCCGTCGTCTGTCTCCCACACGGCCGAGGGCTCAAAGCTCTGGAGCCAGCCGCCGGGCTTCAGGCAGTCGTATGCGCGCTTGAAGAGGGCGTTCCAGTCGTCGATGCTCCCTACGAGACCGCGAATGTGGACGAAGTCGAAGTGGTTGTCGGAGAAGGTCCAAGGTTGGCAGCAGTCTTCGATTTCGCTGAGGGGATATGTTAGAGCAGGATTGGGTTGGGTTAGGGTGAGAACTTACAAGCGGACATTGGGAGGAACCCAGGTGGGTTGGATGGGTGAGATATCGGTGCCGATGATCTTGGTGTCGGGGAATTCGTCTCCGAAGTCACTAGGTAGATATAAGTACTGGGTTCCAGGGGGTTGCTGTAGACGTGAGGCTCACGCACATGGCCCATATGCCTGTATCCTGGGTGTTAGCGTGACAGGAAGGACTGTTGGCAGGGGAACCCTCGTACCTGTACCGGTTCCTATGTCGAGAACATTTTTGATCTTCTCCTTTTTGAGAGGAGCTAGGTATAGCTTGCCTCCGATGGCGAGCGTTTGGGCGTGGTGGCTGATGATGAGATTAGCGCTGTCCCCGCTCAAACACTCAGGCTAATCCGACTTTATATCCAGCGCCTCACTCTGTCGCTTGTCGTTACTTCCCCTGCATACTCTGCATCAATTATCCGCCAAAGACAGGTCAGTCAATTTGTTTACCAGTACAGCGCATTGCCTCGCTCGCTGTGATATGTCCGGCCGTGTAGGGCTCGGTACTCGACAATGGATGAAGTGAGAGAGGCCGTCGAGTCAACCCAGTCTTCGCCGAGCGCCGAGTCTGCGTCGTCATCTTGTTCGGGCGGGAGAACGGGGGGTTGATTGGTCGTCGGGGGCGCTGTGGGAGGAGATGATTGTTGCTCGGGTTCGTCACCGGCCATGTTTACCTCGCTATGAATTAGATATGATCGAGGTAACTATATTCGACGCTGTAGGCGTGTTTGTGTTGGCGATTGACCGGGGATTCCGAGTGGAATCAAATGTCACAGAGAGAGCTCTTTGCTGCGCGTATTTGCGTTGCTTGCGGGGTATTTAACAGGTAGGTCGGGAACATCAACACCGAGCACCCGGTGCGTTCTTAACCCCTCATGCTGCCGGTGTCTCCTTGCGGGCCGACCAACACATGCTTCGCGCTTCAATATCGCATGCATGCAGCTAATTTTGTCCTACCCTCACCAAACACATCAACGCAAAGAGTGCATGTAGGCAGCTCTGCGGTCAATACGCGGAAATCGGGTAGCTTCCGATTGGTGAAGGAGAGAACAGGAAGGTAGCGATAGGGTGATGAAGACAGCGGTTTAGTTAGATAGGTGATAGCCCAAAAGCTCTCTCTTTTCTGGGATGCGGGTGCGATGCCCGGAAATCTGATACAGCAAAAGGAGAGCAGGAACACTTGCGCGCCATTCTCTCCAGACCAGATCCCTTTCTGGTTCTTTAGACTTATCCGGAGGCAGTTATGGCAATCGCAGGTAGAGAGACCTGAAAGATTAGTCCCCATCAGTGTGCCCATATCCGCCCCACATTAATCACATTAAACATATCCTTTGTCCTATTTCCTTTGAAGTCCTTTGTTGCATGACATGAATCCGGTCGCCAGCTAGATGGCATTTGCCAAGTTCGCTAGGGTTCTCAACCCGCAATCATGTCGACCCGCTCCAAAGAGCTAGTGCGTCTCCACACTGTGCCTCCCAACGTCGGTTTTGCCAAGCCGCTAAAATTCGTGTGCGCGCTGCTCGTAAGGGATAGTATTCATGGCTACCGGGACTGCAGACATGACAGCGTTGATTGTAGTCGGTCCTAAGAACGGGGAGAAAGGCGGCATCTGGCGCACAAGGGGTCGATATGCAATGAGATGGTGAATCGAAGGCGTTGGCGGAAACTTACACAGTACACTCTCAGACTATTGTGTGATGCAACGGCCGATCCTACGCGCGGCAAGAGATACCAGTCCGAGTGGACCGGCCGTCGCGGAGCTGTTACAAAAAGGTACCGCGACTACGACCAATCGGGGAGCTCCGCATCTTCCCAGTTCAGCGCCAATCTATCATGTTTAGGACCGGGTGGACATAAAATGCATGGCTTCACTATCGAGTGTTGGCGGGAATTGCCTCTTTCTAAGCCGCCGTGTAGCTTTCCTAGCGAGGTGTTGTCGGTTACTGGCCTGAGTTTCCCAATCCGTGTACTTCATTACCTCTACAGTAGGGGCAAGGCCAACGCACTCGGTAAGCAAATGATCTATGGAGGAGAAAGGTGAGGTAAGATAACGCCACAATGCAAGGGAGGTGCTGTTCCTCCACAGCACTCTACCATGTCGGCGCTGAAACGCACAAGCACGCTCTATGAGCCCTGTACGGTGGAGGACAGCCCCGGGGGTATCTGACTTCTCGAGCTCCTACCGTCAGAGAACTCAGAGGGCCCTCTTCGAGTCAGCGTCCGCCTCACCACGCTCGCCGAGGCCAAGGGAAACTACGAGGCCCTTTCGTAGGGCTAGGGCGACGAGATGCTGCGGTCCCCCATTATCCCCTAGTTCAGTCGCGGCGGACTAACGGCCCGCACCTAGCCGACCATCACCCGCAACCTCGTTGAGCCGCTAGTCGATCTGCGTCACAAGACCGAGTCACCGAATTCTCCAAGCCGACGCGCGGGGAAGAACGCGCAAGAGACGACATCGGGGACATCGAGACCGAGTGGGGGGCACGCTGTAAGTCTTTGTGGTGCTGGTCGTCCGCGAGATAACCCGCTCATCGATCGGCGGCGTCATCTATCAACTCCTAGCCTCCACGTCCTCCTCTTTCCCAACGCTGAAGACTAGAGATGGCCGGGACAGGCCGTGGCCCTCATCGGTCTATCGGGGGATCGCACCGAGCTATCGCTGCACCCCGACTACTTCCTGGACGTGGACGAGGTCTGTCTACGCTACAGCCGCTTCATTATGGTATCTTTTAGGTTTCAAGATAGGTTATTCCCTTCCATGACACACACGAGGTCCATGTACAATCCCTGTCAAAAAGTCTGTGTGCAAACACCGTTTTCCCACCAAAACTCAGCACATTGCAAATAAGAACGACAACGTTCTACAAAACTATAAAATAAACTAAAATTCTAATGTGCATCAATTTAAACCTCGTTTACTTTAGCCAACTCCAAATTTAGATAGGTTTTATCTTAGGGATGAGGTAACGGTTTGAAGATCGGTATAACTGAAAGATTTCGCTTCAGGGGGTTTTAGCGGACATTATAGCGGGGTAGCGAAAGTGGCCTGTGCACACAGACTTTTTGAGGGTCACTGTAGGTTGCTGCACAAGTGACCTTTAGGACAGGGACTTAAAGAGATGAATGGTAAGGCGGATTTAAGAGATTGATATAGCGCTAGTGGATGGAACTTGCAATGGATCGCCCGAGCATGGATGCGGGCAGGAACTGAAGAAAGTATATCTAAGGCAACTCCCAACAAAACAACGACACCGGATTAGAATTTTAACTCGATATCCAGGCCGGTTTCTCCTAGTCGCCTGTCATAATGCCAACCGACTACTCCCTACGGGGAACGATTGACTTCCAGGTTCGATCACGTGGGCATCCAGCGCATCATACCAGTAGGTACTCCGTCCCAACGCCATCAAAGCCTACAAGATCCCATACTGGATCAAATCCTTCAAAGTCCTTAACTCCGACTTGTCAAGAACCCCCTCAAACCCAACCATCATCCTGCCCGAAACCTCCACCATCACACAGACATCAATCCTCGGCAGCCTCTTCAACCCCTCCCTCCCCTCACCCTTCCTCTTCTCATTCTTCCTTCCCCACAGCTCCTCCACCGGCGCCACCGTCGCCTTCACAATCTTCTCTCTCTCAACCGACTCACCGCCCATCGCAACCTCCGCAAACTCCTACTGGAAACCCCCACCATCAGCCGCAATCCCTTTCAACTCCTCCCAAACATCAACGTCGTCCAGCCTCACCAGCCGCCGTCGCTCGTCCGTCCCGTCAAGCCACCCCCCGGCTGACGCCTTGGAAACTCCCTGCGGAAGGACATACACCTGGTCTTCCGGGAAGACCATTTTTGATCTGGTTATCCTTGGCTGCGAGGAAGAGGTCGAGGATACGTAGGGCATGTGGGCTTTTAGGGGACTGGGAGGTTGGGTCTCGTGCGAGGATGTTGCCGAGTCGTAAGTTGAGGGGGCGGTTGGTTGCGAGGAGGGAACGAAGGAGGATGTGTTTTTTGGGTCGAGGTTGTAGAGAAGGGGGATTTGGATGTCGCGGGCGAAGGGGTGGGTAGTGTTTTGGCGGTGTTAGTCTAGGATTTGGGTTGATATGGTGTGGGATTCGCGACAGGTTGTGGCAGCGGGTGGGGGGAGGAAGATCGTGGCGTTGTAGGCGTCGCCGAAGTCTTCTGGCTTTGGGAGGGGGGACTGGTCGGGTGAAAGGAGGGCGGGAAAGCTGTAGGTGTTTCCGAGGGCGAGGCATTCTTCCAATACTTACTCTCGGAGTTCTGGAGGGAGCTTGTCGAGAGGGAAGCTTGTGGTGGAAGATGTTTGCGTGCCGCCCATTTCGACGGTGGTGAAGCGGCCTAGTTAGCCCGCCAATTTGCCCGAATAGGCTGTAAAACTTGAGATTATGCCCACCTGAGAAGCCCGCAGTTCTTCAGCACCGCCACCATGACTGCCACCCAACTATATCCACACCTCTAGTGGACTAGGCGAGCCACCCAGCCAGCATCTGTTCAACCGAACGCGTATGCAAACGATTCCCCTTGGGTTCATTATATCCAAATCTGACCGGCAGTCTTCATTCCCCCTCGGCCTCCATCTGGGAACGGATGCTCCGCGCTCTGTCTTGTATCTTTTTAATACATTCTGCGCTCGGTGCACTGAGGTTGTTCTTGCGCGGGCCTTGCTCGCACGCCGCCATGGTCGCATCACACGTCGCTAGTGCTTCCTGAAATCTCTCAGCATCGTCAAGAGTAATGATTAGATTCAACGCCGACACGAGGGTTTCGCGGTGGTCGGGTCCCAAAGTTCGTTGTTTGATAGCGAGCGCACGTTGCATCAGGGAGACGCCTTCTTCCCACGTGTCGTCCTCCATAACCAGTATGCTGGCAAGCTGTGTCTCGGCAACCAACACATGAATGTCTTCGGGACCTTGAATATCACGTCTCGTCTCGTAAACCAAGCGATATAGCTCCATTGCCTCGGCAAATCTGCCTTGAAACATAACTGCGTTGGCTAGCAAAGCCGTGCAATTAAGCACCAGCAGCGACCGGGGGCCAAGTGTCTGAGTTCCCCGCTCAATGGCTTCGCGCGCAAGCGTTTCGGACTCGACGTACTCGTCGTTCTCCTCCAGTGCCCCGGCAAGGTCGCACATGCTGTCGATGGTCTGTTCGTGGTCGGCACCAAGCAACTCGGTTCGTAAAGCGAGAATGTGCCGACCAAGCGGAATGGCTCGGGTAGGGTTTGGAAGTATGAGAGAGTAGAACCAGGCCACCTGCCCCATACTGACGAGCGTGTCTACATTGCGTTCGCCTAGATGGCTCTTCCGTAGCGCAACCGACTCTTCTAGGCGGGCGATTGCTTCCTCGTGGGCGCTCATCCACACGAGATAGTGGCCTGTAGTGACGAGGAGGTTTGCTCGTGCGAGGTCGATGGTGCGCTGGTGTTCTGGAAGCCGCGTTGAGCTAAACTCGTATGCAAGAACGAGCTCCGCGTGCGGGAACAGAGCTTCGCATAGGGACCAATATCCCGTGGCCATAGTATCCCACATCGGAAAGTGGCGGCCAACCGACTGAAGTGCTGCCAAGGCCCACATCGATTTCTCTTCTGGGTTCTCGCTCTGGAGCCACCATCTGGTTGCCAGTTGCACGAGGTGATGTGTGGTGAATACGTTGGCGCTCCTGCCGGTGTCCAATAATGAGAAGGCGCACAACGTGTCCAGAGCATCCTCGAAGTCAAAGTTATCCTCGTCCTCGTTCTCTTCCTCCTTAACAGCGGGCCCTTCGCCAGCTCCACCTTTTGGTGTGAGAAGCAATTGTCGTGGAATTGCCTGGTGTTGAAAGAAACTGACGAGGCATAAAAGGTCGGCCGCACGTGGACTGTTGCCGCGGATCCAGTTAAACGTAACCGACCATGTTTTGGCTACCGATTCAAGTGAAGCAATCTGACGACCATGTTCGGCAAACTCAAATGTGAGCATGCGCGTCCTCGTGGCATCACTTTTTCGATATCGTTCCAGATATTGCGGAATGGTCGTCCGTCGCTTGGTGATGAAGGCCATGGCCTGAGTGATGGCGAGAGGAATATATTCCAGCTCATCCAGTAACTCGCCAATCGTGGTGTCGTCGAGCGGACCGGGGGTACGCCGTAATCGCTCCTTGACGAGTTGAATTCCTTCTTTCTCGGACATCTGGGGGATAGCGATGGGATCAGCCGGGGTGGCGAGATCGAATGCGATGTCTCTCGTCCGAGTTGTGAACAAGAGCGAGCCGTGGGCACACTTCGGGATGTATTGTGATGGTGTGTTGCCACTCGGCAGTGTATCGTGGAAGAAGCCGTCCTTGTCGTCGACGTTGTCAATGACCATTAACCAAGGATCTGTATGAGTGCTCTGCAGCCAGCTCTGTACCAGGAAAGGAGCATCGCCGCTGCTTGACTCGTCTCTTTTGGCGAGTCCACATTCGACGGCTATGCGTTTGTACGACTCCTCGAAGCGGGAGATGGTCGCAGCATTCACCCAGAAAATGGAGCATCGAACGCCGCTCTGGCGGATCCGATGGCAGTACTCAAGCGCAACCTGAGATTTTCTTTCGACGTGGAGCTTCCATTAGTATTCGCGTTCGGTAACCAGGCGGTGATGCCAGTGCGTGCACGTGTGGAAAACTCACCCGATGCCACCCAAGCCCCACAGAGCCGCCTTAGGCTGCACGCCTTCCCTGACTGCGAGAGTCGCGTCTATCGCGCTGAAGGTTGCACCTCGCCCGACGAAGGAAGCGTTGCGGTCGAAGGGAACCAGCCACCAAATGCCCGGTTTTTGTGTTCCCGCAGCAGTATCGTTACCCCTTGGGACGGTAGTGGAAGCAACCACTTGGTGGAATGTGAGTGCTTGAATATACTTGGTAAGAGACCTTGCGAGTTCGTCAACCTTCGCGTCGCTGGTCAAGCTGGTAACGGCCTTCCATCGGCGTTCCCACGAAGAAACACCAGGTGGCGGTAGAATCTTGTCCAGCAGCTCGTCTAGCTGTTTGACCACCCCTTGGCACTCTTCTATCACCCGATACAAAGCGGCCCGTGATATAGAGTCCTCCTGGCCATCCTCCCAGTCCCTGTCGCCAATTCTCCGCAGCCCATCAATGATAAGCGGCAGCTCCGTCTTGATCTGCCTGAAAGCTTTGGGAGCCTGATCCACGTTGGCGCTGAAATCAGTCACCCGGCTCACCACCTTTGCAGCAAGCTCAATGAACTGCGCGGCGGCCGCTGCCAGAGAGAGCGCCGAGATAGGATCCATGGAATTTGTCGCTTGGCATGTCGGTGGGTGGTGGAAATCACTGCAATGTTTGACCCCGCAGTCGCGTGGCAGATTGGGCGGAGTTTTTCAGCAGCGACTGAGTGCTTGGCCATGCCAGTGAGCCGATTTGTTGCTGACAGGGACATGCGGGGTCTGAAGAAGTGGAAGGTGTCAATCACTGCCTGAGGCTTCGCTCTTCCCACCTCACAGGACCAGGACGAATCAGCTCCCACTGGCATGCCCGAACAATCCGGCGTTCACGTGCAGATGCTGCCAACGGTGTCTACACACCTTCCTTAGTTGCCCGATCAGTGAACCAGCAACTTTCGATCGCGGGCCCGAACGCGCAGTGCCAGTAGAAAACTTAGACCGAGTATTTTTCTTAACCTTCTGTCTTTTCCTCGTGACGCGTCTTTTGAACGCAGCGACGCTGCGCTTGGAAGACTTCTTCGGCAAGATCGCTCCACCTTGCGCAGTCCTTCGCACACGGGGGCAAAGAGACCGATGAGGTATCATACCACAAGGAATTAAATGGGGCACTCGCCGCGTCAGAGAATCCTTTGAGAAAAGTAGCTGGATGTTGCAAGCAAGCGAAGAAGGATGGTAACGACTATGTTTGGATTGACACCTACTGCATCGACAATAACAGCTTCTCAGAGCTTCAGGAAGCCATCAACGCCGTGTTCAAGTGGTACCAGACTGGGTGGGTCTGCTACGTCTACCTTATCGATGTGCATTTTGGCGACAATCCTCAAAGCTTCCCGGAGTCGGCATTTTCCAAGAGTCGCTGGTTCACGAGGGGTTGGAAGCTTCATGAGCTGCTAGTGCTGGCACTACCGCTCGTTCACTTCTACAACTCCGACTGGGGTACCTCGGCACAAAGTTCGACCTCTACGAATGTATTGAGCGGATCACCGGCATACAGACACCATTCCTCCTAGGGCAAGACGAACTGACCCACGCTAGCGTGACGCAAAGGATGTGCTGGGCTTCAAAAAGAGTTACCAAGCGGGACGGTAGTATGTCCAGTCTCTCCCAGGCAAACATTCACTGATGTTTTATGCCAGAGGATATGGCATATTGCCTCCCAGGAATCTTCAACGTGGCCATGCCGATGATCTACAGCGACGAGATAACACTTTTCGTCAACTGCAGGAGGAAGGCCGACATCGACAAGCTTATCGGCGACGATGTCCACCGCGTATCAGTTGGGATCCCCTTGTCAGATCCAATCACACCTAGGCATCCATCCAAAGATGCCTTGTTCCTTCGAGCGGAGGCAAGCATGCGGCCGATCGGGCCGGTGACAACATGGCTGGTTGGAGATCTTCGACCCCGCATGAGGTACCTACAAGTAGTTAAAGCCTCACCCTTGCACGTTGCTCCCGACACTCAACTCTTTTTATCTTCTTTCTTCACGCCCGTAACTCACACTATCAACCTTTTGACCCCAATAGCTGGCTCAGAATTCCATACATTTCCCCGTCTCCCCAGCGAGATCCAGACTATGATCTGGGAGAGCGCCTGTGCTGTCGAACGCATCGTCCCAATTCTTTCCGGCCTCGGCCATCTTTCGCCAATAACGCATCAGACATTGAGGGTGCCGCCAGTTCTCCACGCTTGTGCTAACTCGCGGCAAGTTGGCTTGCAGCACTACAACCTCTCCTTCCACCCGCACCTCTACATCAACCGCGAATACGACCACTTGATGCTGCACATCTTTTTTCCCTTCCAAGTCATCGGCTCAGACCTCTACAGGCAGCTGGAAGCCGGCCTCAACTGGGAGGCGGCGCCACGCTGGCTCGCTGTCTTCCTCGACGACATATCTTTCTGCCAGTCCGAGTATGAACCACCAGAACCGGGGAGCTCTCTTCTACGCGGCCCAACCTCGGGCCCATCCTTCCATCCATTCTCTGAGGAATTCATGTGGTCGATCGCTAGCTATCCGGGTCCCGACTTCAACCATCCGGTCCCCATCTCGGAGCTTTTACCCTGGCCGTCCTCCCGCCGCTGACTGCGCGCCCAAACCCCATGGCCCACCGCCTCGACTTCGCCTCCGGTCCTGTTCTTAAAGACATGTCAGCCTTCCTCACCGCCGAGCTCCGCACCCGCGCAGAACAAGCAGACGATCCACCCCCGCCCGTGCCCCGCGTCATCCTTCGACACGCCGTTCTCGCCCCCTTCCCTACTTCGTTTCCTAAGCCCCGTCACCCACCTGCCTACTACGCGGTACTCAGATACCGCACCGAATCCACTCCCGACGACATCGCTAATACTCCGCGCGCCTTCGACATTGGCCTCCCCCCTGACCACCCGACCCGCCATTACCGCCTGCGGCACTGGCACCAGGGGCGCGAGGCTGGCTTTCGATTTTCAGGGTATAACGCGCCTGCTGTGAATGGATCTGGAGGAAGAGGAGAGTGGTGTGAGGGGTGAGGTGTTTCGAGCGATTCGGCGCATCATAAGGGCCAAGGGGACTTGGGTAGAGAATCAAGGGGAGAGCGTGGCCGGTGAGGATGAGGAGGAGAATGAGGATCCGGCTGGGCCGCCGTGGAATACGTTACGGTTAACGGGCTGCTCTTTGGGCGGTTTCCTAGGGCACGGGGAAGTGACTGATGTATTGATGCCGACGACGTTAGTGGCGGTAGAAATCGCGCTTTATTGACTCGGGGGTTAATGCGAATGGGGTGAGAATCATCAGCGGCGGGGGCGTCAGCTGTGGCATGGATACCAATTTGTATATTGTCAAGCTAAAGTGCGGCGAACCGGTAGCCGTGACTGTGGCGGGGATGTCGAGTATACTTAGAGAAAGACAGAGGGGTTTGTGGTTCTAGATCAGACAACTAAAGCTTCTTAAAAGTCAAGATAGCGGTAATAGAATGTATTTTCATGTTGCCTTGGTTTCCGGGATTGACCAGACAACCTCTCCACCAGCCCTGCACAAAATCGGCTCCTGTTTGACCTCCCCCAGAATCTCGACATACAAGATAGGCGTCGCAGTAATGACCTCTAGGGATGCAAATACCCTTTCTTGGTTTTGGAGGTAGGGATATAAGGGGTGGAGGGACACCAGCAACGTCGTCAGCCCCGTGACTCGACTACACGCAGCATTCACATCGCGCAACTCTTGCTCCCACAACGAAGCGACCTTGGCTCGCCATTCAGTAATCTGCTCGGTCGGTATTATGGTGCTCTGATGGGCGAAAAACAAGTAAGCCTTGGGGTACAGAACTACTTGGAGGTGGCGCATGGGAAGCGCCGGGTACAGTTTAGTGAACTGGTCCAGACATTCCATGTCGTCGAAGCAAAATGTGCAAATGTCGTAGAGCTCCAGGTATCTATGTATATTGATCAGATGTGCTCTCTCGGTGCTGAGGCAAGGCAAGGAATGTGGGCGGGGCGTCACTTACATCCTCTGGCAGGTCTTCAACAAACTCAGTGTATCCATATGCGGCTCAACACGCCGATCATTGACATGGCCGAAGAAATCTGCATACATTCTGCGTGTGCATTCATATTTCTCCCTTGGGGCCAACCAAGTCAGGTTCGACAAAACATTGACACAGGGAAAGTGCTCGACGATATAAGGGTCGTTTCGTTTGCGCGATGACGCGCGCCTTGGATGCATGTACGGGCTCTTTCGCACCCAGATGCGCTTTTCTGGGGGAAGGACCAATGAGTAGATGTGATATCGAATCTCAATGGGAAGGCGAGTGAAGAAGAGCGACTGGCTCTGATCATAGGTCCCATCCCTTCGCCACACGGCGCTCAGGTCAATCAGTCGCTCCATATCCTTGAGCGATGGGTCGAGCGGGGAGGGCTCCTCCTCTTTTCCTCCTGCCAGAAGACGCATGACTTTGTTGCGAGCTCGCTTGAAAAGGCCGCTGTTGTGCTCCGGCATAGGGCTGAAGGTTTCGGGTATGCTGTGGGGATCTGAAATTGCGGTCGCTGGGTCATCAAATCGTTCACAGTTGGGTCTTGTGCGTTCTGGCGGTAATGAGCTCCGAGCGAAGGAGGGCGATGGCAAATTGAGTCAGCGAGTCAGATCCTCACCAAGTAGGTGGAGAGACCGCGACTTGTGCGAACGGCGTGACGTCGGAACCTCAAGAACTCGAAGCCACGACGTTGTTTTCCTCAGGCCTGGGGATGCTGGGAGAAGAGATCGACCGCTAGGTTCCCCAAAGAAACCCACTGTGGCTCCCGTCCTTGGCGGTCTTGGCAGTCCGCGCTGTTTTCCACGTGATACCCCCTTTTGGCAACGTGGACAGAACCGCACCTTCCCATCCCATTCTGCACAAGAACCGCTTTTTCAAGTGAGAGTTTTCTATTCTCCTGCCACCTCATCAACACCTAGGTAAGCACCCATCCAAAACCACCCACCTCATCACCAAGCATCCCCCACCACCCCACCCGGCATCTTCTCCAACCACCCATCAATTTCCACCTTCACCGACGCCTCCTGCGTACACTCATTCGACTTCAGCACCGTCGACCGCTCCAACATGCCACACCCATTCGAATACGGACAATACATCCTATCAAAAAACCTCTGCAGCAAATCCCCCTTCCACCCAAAAAGATAATCCGCATGATGTCCATGTCCCACCCGATCCCCGTAACTCCACAAGAACGGCTGCCGCCCGCTTTCCACAGGCCAAAGACCCGCATCGTTGAACCGCGCCGTATCCCACCGAATCTCCATTACAATCTGCGGGATGTTCACCGGGTGACTCGCCGGACATTCGGCACCCCTGTCATACGCCCCATCAGGGTACGCGACGTGGCTTTTGTGGTTCGGGCTGTCGAGGTTCTTGCCGTCCCAGCATGGCGGGAAGGGGATGGTGGTCATGATACCCGCAGGGCAGGGTGTCTTTAGGAAGTCCCAGGACAGGTGGGTGAAGCGCGTGGCGTCGGTCTGCAAGCAGGTGTAGGTCACGCCCTGGAGGTCCTTGGGCGGGGTGTCCCACCATGCGGTGCGGTTGTTGGGTTGCCAACGCGCATGCGGAATCCAGGGGCAAAGGCGCGGATCTTGATGCCTTGCGGGTTGACGTACTGCGGGAAGTATTAGATTGTCATGCCGCCGTTGGACTCCTCGGTGAAGAGCCCGCCGAGCTGGTTGACACGTTGGTAGGAGCCGTTGCGCGCCTGGAAGAACATGGCGGCTGTCCAGTAGTTGGAGAAGTCCTCGGTCATGGTGCAGGAGGTGCATGTGGAGAGGGCGGCGGGGTCGGTGGAGGGGTCCATGGTTGCGTTGAAGGCGTTCCCGCCCATGATTTGGTGCAGATGGGGGGTGCCTAGGACGCCGGGGTCGGCGAGGGGATCGATTCGGTCGATGACGAGGGATGCGCAGGAGAACTTGAGGCCGGCGGGCTGGGGCTCTGGAGGGGTTTGGGCCACGGCGAGGGCTACGCCTAGCATGCCCAGGGCGGTGCTCTTCAAGGTGATCATCATGGAGGCTGTTCAAGTGAGGCGAGCAAGGAATGGAGAAAGTCGAGAGGAGGGTGTTGAACACATGAGAGTGTTTTCTGTCAGTGAAGAGGTTCATATACAAACTAACAGCTGCCGAGGACTTGTGCAGGTATCATCTGATTGACACTCGATGTTGATCTCTGCTGGAAGGATTTAGCCAGCGATACTCTTCCCTAGCTGCACCATACAACCAACTCCAAGAGTCAGTTCCCCGCACCGCTGAAGGATTCAAGGGATTCAAGGACTGTCGGCACATCTTCAGAATGTAAGTCTTCATTCTCTCAATATCCCGACTTATCACATCACTCTGATTCCGTAACAGAACCAGTGAAGACGGTTCAACCGCTCAACCAACTTCAAACAAGTTCCTCAGACAACTATTCAGTTCGTCCCCTTGTAAGAAGTAGCCCAGTCTCCAGCGCGGCCGTTGAAGCCGGAGCGCTTGTCGTTTCACGGTCTATTGAATCAGAAGATAGTAACCCACCACTTCTTACTTGCATTTGTGAGGGTCAACCATTTGAACCGGAGGTATGAGCTCCATCGACGTGTATGTACAGATCAATGTAGGAATTAGCCTAGTTATTTACGGATTCTGCCCCAAGTCTCAACTTTCCCCCGTCTTGGATGACGATGTTGATGATTTTTTCAGGGAGAAGACGGAGCCCTTCTTCTCGATGTACGTCTGCTTGAATGAGGTGAAGTCAAATGGCCAACTGGGCTGCCATTTGACGGAGATTTGACTCTGGGTGGAATTTCCGCCTGCGGATGTGTTAGTATCACTTGGAACAGCATCATTTGGCTCAGATGCACTGGGTCCAGATTGATGCTCACTTTGGTTGGTGTTGTTGGAGTTCGTGCGGTTACCCGCAGCAGCGGGAGCGCTTGCCGAACGGCGAAAGATGTCAGAGAATGCCATTGTGTGAGGTTTCTTGTGAGATGTGGAGGATGAGAAGGTCGCAGTCAACGGCTGCTTTGTGCGCTCGTTTAAATATGCATCATGGTTGAACAATTCACCGTCAACGGCGCTGTGGTGTGAATAAAGGCATTGATTGAATGTGCCTGAGTGACGGAGCGCGACCCAGGTTCCAGCCGCAGTGGGGCCACAGCGCCTTTTTATTATTTCGTCCGGAGGCCGCTGCTGTGGCCTGACCTGGACTTGCCGCTTGCCTCGCGTGGGTCAATCATGCAGCTCCTGACGTGGCGCAGTGCAGCTGCCAGAACATCGCGTGCACCAGCACACCACCATTCCTCAGGCTGACCAATGTCCTTGTACTACAAAGTGGTCTCGCCTCCAACTCATCGCCACATTTAATAGCCCAGTGATTACGCATTGTTTGCTGGACAGTACTACGATCTTCTCTCTTCATCCTGTTCGATGATCATTCTTTGGGTGTCACAGTCATACTTGCGGATTCTGCAGGAACCTATGAGCGACATCAGTTGGAACCGGTGAAGCGGGTGCCAGCTGCATGTGCGACCGTGTCACGGCAGTCCCGGCACTAAAAGCCTGGAAGTTTAGTGCGCTGTGCCCCAAACTGTCGAGGTTGCATCACGCCCAATGGGAGGCAGTCCGGGGCGCGCGGGGCGCGCCAAGAAACGCGTCCGGGTTGGCTGGACCGATTTAACACGCTTCCTGCGGCAGTGTTTCATTTCCAGCCCCAGGGACTGGTGCGGCCATCCCAGGCCATCCCAGGCCATCCCAGGCCCTCGGAGCCTCATCGAAAGACCCCTGAAGGTTTCCCCGATCTTTAAAAGCCCAGAGGCCCCAGTTTGCGGGACACTATGATGAGGCTGGAATATTTTCCCGATTGTCCAAACGCGGGCACATGTCCTACCCCCAACCATGGGCGCCCAAACAAGGAGTCTTGAAAATGCCGTGGCATTGACGCTGGCGCTGCCAGCCCGGCTCACATTTGTCCTAATACTTTTAATTTTCCAGACGTACTCGCTCATGCTCCAGGTCTACAAGGTCAGCCAGGAGGAGATACCCGAACAGTTGACCCCGCTCCAGGGCTGGTTTCTGAAGTGGTTTTTCCTCGGCTTCCTCAAGAGCGACACGAGGCGACCTTCATTTCGCCCCCAAAACGCAGCGGCACCGCCAGCCATTCAAGTTCCACCAACGGGGGCGAATCCTTCAACCCAACCCAAAAGCAATGGATCCACCCCTCAAAGCACTCCTCCCGAACCCCACAACCCCGGACCGTTGAACAGCAGCAGCGACCTCCATCACGCCCCTTTAAACGGCAACATCAACAACTGCACCACCACCAAACTCACCTCACCTCCCACCGAACTCCCCCCTCCCTCCAGTGACCGCGGCCCCAGCTGGACCTCCCTCTGGATCCAAGGCAACACCATCGCCATCTTCCTCCTCGGCCTGTCCTTCTCCATCCCCATCTTCAACAAGCTCCAGATCGCCCAAGAAGGCCTGAACACCGCGCACTGCACGGCCCCTATTGACGGGGACATCGCCGGCGACGGCGTGCGCGCCGCGCTCTGGGTGCAGCAGGGGATCCTCTGGTTATCCGTCCTCACCGGTGCATTCCTAAAGGCTTCGCAGCCAAGGCCAACGGCAGTGAAAGAGCTGGCGGCCGGGCTGGTGGTCACGCACCTGTCGTTGGCGATTGCGGTGCTGGTGCAGATTGGGCAGGGGACGCTGACGCCGCTGGACGCGGGGATTGTGGTGATGATATTGGACGCGCAGAATGCCGCGCTGGCGGTGGCGTTTTCGTCGCGGGAGACACTGGCGGCGCGATGGGAGGTGGTGTCGATCTCGGCGGCGCAGGTGTTTGGGCTGGTGGTCATTGGGGTTGTGTTGGCGCGGTTTGAGGAGGGGGGCTTTGTCACGGGGGATTGTAAGTGTTTTGAGTTCTTTTGGTGGGCGTGGCAGAGTACGTGTGAGGAGGGGAGGGGGCTGCCGGCGGCGGAGAGGGCGGTATTGTGGGCGTATTATGCGTTTAGGTGGTTGAATTCGGCGCAGAATTGGCACTTTGGGGTGAGGTATATGTGGATTTTTAATATTATGGAGCAGGATAAGGAGCTTTGGGATGGGGTTGGGGCTACGGGGGAGGGGGAGGATGGGACGCCAGGGGTTCCGCCTACGGCTGGGTTTGGGTTCCTGCAGAATTTGGTGTTTGGGCTTGTCTCGTCGGTGGCGGCGGAGCTGACGATTACGGGATACACGTCTGGGGATGAGCCGAAACCATTTACCGTGGGACAGATCACGGCGATGGTGATTGCTGTGACGACGACGCTGAGGGCGACTTGGCTGTTCATCCGTCGCTTTGATCTTCTGCCTATGATAGAGGGAAAGCTGTGGTCGGATGAGACGGTTGAGACGGAGGGATTGGACGTGTCAGAAGCTGAAAATGGGGATGGGGCAGTTGAGCCGCAAAGTATAGATGCCGGGCGAGGAAGTGGAAGCGGTGATGATGCAGAAAAAGGGGCTTCGTCACAGGTGGATGGGTTGCCCGCAGACGTAACAAGGACACAATCCTAAAGTACTCATGTGAAGACAGCCTTGGAAGGCACAGTCTGTCCAGCAATGCTGAACACCCGGAGGGCCAGTCGTAGGTTCACAAGTCTCAGCGTGTAAAGTAAAAGATATCTCGACTACCTAGTTTCGTGGTAGACCCGTCCCCTTTCCCTGCTATGCGGTGGGTTCTTAGCCAAACCGTCAGTGCAACCTGTTTCTTGACATCAAGAATCAGGGTCACGCCAAGACTTTCGGGTTCACTGACCTTGCGGACATACAATATTAGCGAGTCTGGAGAAAGCGACTTTGTGGATTTCAAAAATTGTTCGGGCGTCAACTCCTGCAACCTTGTCAAGACCTCGGACAGATGTTACGCTTTTGACCCTCGGACTGTTTCATTTCAAGTCAATAAAGCCAAGAGTCAAGAGATAACCGACGGGTCTTGTCAAAAGCTTAAACTTCGAGACAATGATGATGCACCAGGCGGCATGCGACAGGGCCCCAACGCTTTCTTGTGGGGGTCCATTCCAGGTTGCTCCAAATTTCATGCTCTCACCTATAATTGGCTACATAACCCCACCATTTTCACTGCCTGTGGGTTAAATTCGCTCCTTCCGTGTCTGTCACCGATCGTTTATTAGAAGGTGCATGTTTTTGGACTGCCATAGGATGCCCTCTGGAAAAATATTTCTCAACACGAGGCTTTCACCCACGGTGAGGACTCTTCGGAGAGAGTTTGAAGAGCATTCTCCCACCTCAAGTCAGCCGTCACGGTGCATGGTTGAATGCCCGGTGAAGGTTTGTCTGTCACAGAGTCGGCGACAAGGACCCGAAGGAGCGGGGTGCAAGAAGCGCCTCGCTTGAGTCACATTGCCGACAACCATGGTAGGTAGGTAAGTGGGCTGGTGAAGGCCCGGAGATCGGTTCCGACCGGCGGTTGTAAGACGGCAGAAATCGGAATTACCAATCGATAATGTCACCCCAACCCACGAGACCTTCTGCCACGCGGAAGCTTTCCAGGCTTTTCGGCACCTGAATGCCCCGGATCCCTTTTTGGCCCCCTTTCAAGTTCATTCTGCCATTACAGCGGGCAGTTACGGGACCAGGCAGTGCTGTTTGTGTGACCAGCGGCTATGCGTCACTGTGGTTCTACCGTGCCCCTGGGTTGCCGTTGGTATTTAATATTTGAGCCAAGTGAGTATGCAGTGCCAAGGCAGATCTGCATGGGATACATATACCGAGCCGGCGGCAGGAATGGCGTCCCGGGAACTCGACTCCACCATTCTACGCCGGTGGGCACCGAGAGAACCAATTCGCAGAGAACCGACTCGAACGCAACCACCCCGCGCAAAAGCACTAGCACAGAATCATGCAGGCTATCTCCCCAAAACAGTTCGCGGACGGTCCTTCCCCGATGGAAGTGGCCGAATGCGTATGGGGCCGACGGCCCAACCACAAGTACGAAGACAGCGATATGGACGCCTACCTCAACTACTACCAGCGACAGTGGGACTACTACCGTTCCGAGCAGGGGCTCAGCATATTCCAGAATTTCGGCGACTTTGCCAAGGTCGTCGAGCAGATCAAGAATAGCGTGACACCAGGCGACATCATCTCCGAGTTGGAGGATGAGCATCAGGGCAAAGGATATGCGAAGGTTGTCTTCCGGGACTCGGTGGAGCTGGCGGCGCGTACCCTCACGATGGTGCGCGTCGGTGATCCAGAATTGACCTGGGCGGAAAAGGAGTCCCTGCGGCATTTTCTTGACCGACAGTTCTCCAAGGACCCAGTTCTCAATTGCGAGAACACGACACTGATGAATAAAGCTTTCGACGCATGGGCAATTGAGAATTGGGGTGGCATTTTAATTGAGCTGACGGACAATCTCGCCGATCACCTTCGCCTCGTCAGGAACGGGTCAGCAGTGCTCGTTTTTCATCACGTCTCGTTTCTCGAGCACCAGGATAGCAGGTACGTCTCCCCAATTCCCAATCCATCCCTCTCCCCCTTTTCCGATTCCTAAAGTCTAACAATATGTCCATAGCAACTCCGAGCTCCTCCCTCCCGGACTCGCAAAAGAAACACTCAAGACCCTATCAATGCTCTTCCCCCACAAAGAGTTCAGCTCCCGCGTCGGAGTCGGCTTCAGGCACCAGAAGGGGAAATGGCTCAAGGCCACCTGCGGTACCTGGGAGGCCAAGACCGGTGGCAAGGTTGATGAGCAGCTTTTCAGTTGCCCATCTCTAGTGCCCATCGAGGGCCGGAGAATCAAGACGTTTCACTACTGGAGGGACCGGCTGGTGGCGCTGAAGCAGAAGTATGACGAGGGGGCGGTGCCGCAGCAGAGCGTGTTGAGTGCGACTTTATTTTCGTCTTCGGTTCAGTCTGCTTGGGGTCACTGACAGGGGGTTACGGGAGGCGCTCTGGGATGCAGGTGGTTAGGGGTCTGGAGGTTATGGTGTATTGGGGTTCATGAACTTTTGGACAGTTTTCGTACTGATGTTAGCACGCCTGTTATTGGTGGATAGGACCGTATGCCTTTTTTAATATTATTAGACTGATGATTCAGAGCTTGAGGAGATTCCATGCTAGTGTAGAATCTGAAACTAGGTAATACGCGTTATTGGAGTATACGAGAGATGATGTCTTATCCGTCCCTGATCGGCTGCCAAATCGGTGAGGGGGCGTGACAGCGTAAAACAGGATGGGTGCCTCAGGTGACAACTCGCGCTTTCCTACACCGGCGACTGCGCCTTGAAAACTAGGTAGTTCTAGGCAGTCGTGCAGCCACCGGCATACCTACCCTCTTTTTCGGATTGACCTAAGGCCACAATCCGGGTCAACCCCTCGATGGGAAAGTCTCTCATCCTCGAGCCGGGAGCCTGACGCATTTTGAAGAATCGTTCATTCCCTCATCCTGCGACCGCATCATGGACCCCTTATCAGCGTTGAGTCTGGCTGCCATTGTCTGCCAGTTTGTTGAATACGCCGGCAAGATCGTCTCCAAGGGCAACAAGCTCCCAAACTCTCCAGATGGGTTGTTTGTCGAGGACGCAGACCTGCAAGCCGCCAGCAGGACAATGATTCACCTCAACGATCGACTCATCACTGCAGCCAGGACACACTCACAGGCAGTGAGGTTTCTTTCCATGCCGGCTAGCGACGAGATACAACGTGCCTGCGTCGGTCTCAATCAGACTGCTCGCGAATTGATCGAGACGCTTGAGGAGCTCAGACTCCCCAGTCGTGCTGGCAGGTGGAGAAGCAGCGCTAAGCCGTCAAAGCCGTGGCCAAGAAGAATGGTGTGGAGAAGATGAAGAATGACCTTGCTGTTCAGCGCCAGAGACTGGATACAGCCCTCTTGTCATCGCTCTGGTCCAAGATGAACGACTTTGCCTTGGTGAATAGGTTCACGTCTCCTTTCACTCCCGAAACTGAGGAGCAAACTGTCCGTCATCTCTTTAGTGGCGGTGACCCGCTTGTGTGGTAGGTCAACCTGGCCCACAAAATCCTGCGGAATAGGTGGAACACCGCGAAAAAGGGGCACATTGAGTAGTTTTCGATAGAGGTCTATCATAGGGCCGTAAAGTAGACTAGCGTTGAGCTGCAGCAACGGATCATCCGTCAGTTGCATTTTGAAGATCTCCATGAGCGCGAATACAAGATCAATGCAGCACACAAGGACACTTTCCACTGGGTCTACGACGGTCCTAGCAACCTTCATCAGTCCAAGTGTTGCCTGTTTACCAAGTGGATGGAGAGCCCCGAAAGGATATACTGGATCACGTGGAAACCCGGCTCAGGAAAGTCGACGCTGATGAAGTTCCTGCGCTGCGACTCGCGCACCCGTGAGCATCTTTCGGCTTGGTCTGGAGATCTGCCCCTTCTCACTGCACACTTCTACTTTTGGAACTCGGGTTCACAAGTGCAAAATTCTCTTGAGAGGTTCTACCGAACGGTCATCTACACACTCCTATTCGCTCGCATGAGCTTCACCCCTGATGCATTTCCGGATCGGTGGGCCAACGCGAAGCTCTTTGGCGAGGACAGGCGTGACTGGTCAATGAGCGAACTCGAACAGGCATTCGCCCTTCTTATCAACCGGAGCGGCACTGCCTATAAGCTTTGCCTCTTCATCGATGGGCTGGACGAGTATGAAGGGAACCAACGCGTGTTTGTGGACCAACTTTCCGATCTGACTGCGGCACATGACATCAAACTCTGCGTTGCGAGCCGGCCATGGCTGGTGTTCGAGGACGCCTTTTCCACTGACGCCCACCTGATGCTCCAAGACCTCACACTCCCCGATATTGTGCGCTTTACTTGGAGTAAGCTGCACAATCACAGAGGATTCAAGATCCTCCTTGGCATGGAGGAAGATTATGCTGGCGATCTGATTATCAAGATTGCTCAGAAATCACAGGGGGTCTTTCTTTGGGTTAATCTGGTCACGGAGTCTTTATTGGAAGGCCTTGCACATGCGGATCGCGTGGCTGACCTTGAGCGCCGCTTGGAAGAGTTGTACAACAAAATGTTTGACAGCATCCAGCCACGCTATCGCCACAATGCCTCTCGGTATCTCCAAATTGCCAAGGCCGCCGCTGGCCAGCTCTCGGTCCTAGCCTTTTATTTTGCCGATGAAGGGGACGGTCAAAACTCGCTGGAAGCCAAGTTGGTGGCTTTCACCGAGGACCAAACTATCAAGACTAGGCTGAACGGCGCTTGCAAGGGCTTTTTGGAGGTTCCTAACCCACAGGCCACGGCTTATAGCCCGGAATATGGTAGCCTTGAACAAGACGCTCATGAAATACAGCCAATCGACATTGATTATCTCGACTCCCCCCTCGACAGGGAGGATCTAGAGGTTGATTCAGACGCTAGTAGCATTTCGGCAGAAAATTTCGATGATGTGGAAGCCGGTGAAAATGTTGCCGCAACCCCGGAACCCGACAGAAAAGTCACGTACCCTTCACCGCACTGCCAAAGACTTTCTAGAAAGCCCGACATGGAGCAGCGGATTTGGAAATCTCGCCTCCGGGGTTCGATCGCTTGGTGGCTATCTTGAACGGCTATCTGTTACAGTTGAAGACTCTACCAGCCTATGGCGTCGACCTGGTAGCGCTTTGGTGAGCCGTGATCACCTTCATGGAAACTGCAGCCGAGATGGAGGCCGTGTCTCCTAACACTTCAATTAATGAGCACCTGGACGATTTTAACAGGACGGCCAATGCAAAATTCCGCGCTTGGGGATTTTCTAGAGACAATCACCATTAGACGGCGACGCGCTAGATCTCAGCTGATTCTAGCAACGTGCGTGAAATCGGATTCATGGCCCTGGCAGCTGAGTTCAACCTCAAGCGCTATATCATGTCGAAACTTGAAGTCGGGGTTCCTCTATTCACGCCAGCAGATGGCCGGCCGATCCTCGACTTTGTCGTCAAAGACTTTCCAACGTATTTATCGTTGTGCGAGCCATCAATCACGGCACCGAAGGGCTTAGCTTTACCGAGTTTGCGAATAATCGAGACGCTATTGGAACGAGGGGAGGACCCGAATGCCCAGTACAAAGATTCAACCACCTGGACACGGGTTCTCGATGAGGCTTCCAAGATCGGGAAAAACCGCATGATCAACGATGACCAAAAGAAGCTACTTTTGACCCACTAGGCTGCCATCTTCGACACTTTTATCGCACACACATGATGCGGACCCAGTCCTGAATCGCAACTCGCCAGTAGCGTCCAGGACTAGCGAGATTTTCCGCCGTCTGCTGCCAGAGAGAGCAAAAAACATGGAGAAAAAGCTGAAGCGAACAAAACGTCGATGGTCGTCAATCGGCAAGTTCATCACACCACGCAACAAGAAGCTTGACATATTGACCTTCGAGACCACACCTCTCCCTGTCCGTCTACGGATGGAATCCGCAACAATGGATCAGCTTGGGTGGTCAGAATACCTTACCCAGACACCTTCTGCAGCTAGAAAGGTTCCCTCTCTTCTAGGATCTCCTGCATATAGCAACATAGACTGGTTCAATTCTGCTAACCACCCTGCCAATGTTGTACTGGGTGGGGGCAGGCATCAGAGACTTACGTGGCGGCCTCCGGGCACAAGACCTGACTCCAGACTGTCAATCACGGGAGGGGAAGGTTTTAGTCAGGCTCAGGGCGGTGGCATTCCGACGCGAGTAATTGCTCATCGTTTTAATCGACCCGTGGAAGGGACCGTAACAGAGAAAACAGGGCAGCATCTTGAAAGGATCTATGGTTTGACGGACACTCACCCCTGGAGCCAGAGCCTGGTCGTTGCTATTGCAGAACGCATGGGTGTTTCAGAATAACATCATGATCCGTATCATATATGCCTTCCAATGTAATCAAGAGAGCATCTACGTGCACGCCTTGGTGCTACAGGGCTTGGATGTCTGTCTACAGTGGTCAGATTTTAGCTGTCATTCAAAATATATTTATCGACGGCTCATTACCGAATAGTATTAGTTTCATTATCATTGCATTATTACAGACCCGGGTGTACAGTTGGAGGAGGGGGGTGCACCCGTACCAAAAGGCTCTAGTTCTAAAACCCCCTTTCAGCTCAGTATGCATATTGCCAGTGAATGCGCTCCCATCGTGGAACTGATAAGCAGCGAACAAGCATTATGCGCCCCACAATATGCGACAAATGTGTATCTTAGACGTCTCTAATCGGCCGGGAACAAGTATGCAGTGTAACTGGTTAAAAAACAGTCAGCACCCGGCGGTTTCCGGGCGATTTGCTCGGAACCTTAGAGTTCCCGAACAGTCTCGGAATCCGACCCGTCCTTTCCACTTTTTGGTTCCCTCCCTTCTGTCTGCAGTGGTAGCGGAGCCCTCGGAGCTTGCCCATCACATTTTCACGATGTGCGGGGTCACCTGGCGAAATGCAACACCGCCTCAGGTATTTAACATCAATCACCATTAGGATTGTCGGAATTTTGATCATCTTCCCCCCCTGCTCGACAGGTCTAGGTAGTTGGCTAAGTGCCTTTCCTCTATCGACACTAGCGTCGCTACTATGGAGACCTTTGTCCTGCAAAATGCACGCAGTTATCTGACGCCCGGCTCTCTCATCACTATCGCCCTCGTCGCTATTTTAACCGTGGCGGTCAAACGTCGGTACTTGTCCTCCGTCAGCGACATTCCAGGTCCATTCCTCGCCTCGTTCTCGAGATTATGGCAAATCATCACACTGCTCAAGGGCAACTCGATCGACGAGTTTCACAAGCTGCACGACAAACATGGACCATTCGTTCGCGTCGCGCCCAACGAGGTGAGCGTCTGCCATCCCGATGCGCCGAAGAAACTTCTGCTTGCGCCGCTCCACAAGGACAACTGGTATCGCGCCGGCGCACTCCCCGACTACCGCTTTCAGACCACGCTCTCCATCACCGACCCGAAGACCAAAGTCGCGCGATCGAAGGCCTTCATGCAGGGATACTCCATCACGAGTCTGCTGACGCTCGAAGACCGCATCGATGAGATATTCGCCCATTTGCTGGACTGGATGGACAAGTTCTCTGCGAAAAAGCAATCAATGGATCTGGACAAATTCTTCACCTTTACAGCCGCCGACATTACCGGCCAACTTCTGTTCTCCAAACCCTTCGGCTTCATCTCCAAGGGGTACGACATCGAGCAGACCCTATCGCGATCGCATGGAATCGTCGGCATCGGCACAGTAGCCGGCTACTTCCCCTGGCTAAACAAACTAGTAGCCAACCCCTTTGTGACCTGGACTGGCATCCTCCCCTTCCGTCTCATCTTCGTCACGGCAATGAACGCCATCGCCGAGCGCGAAAGGAACCCGGACGTGCAGTATGACATCCTGACGCACTGGTTCAAGGCCCTCCAGCAGGGCAAGGTATCGCTGCGCAACATCCAGGCCCAGACTACGCTGGGTATCACGGCCGGGACGGACGCTATGTCGACAGGCCTGCAGAGCTTTGTGTACTACATGATTCGCCACCCCACCGCGTGGAAGCGATGCCGCAAGGAAATCACGCGAGCGCAGGAGCAGGGGAAGTGCAAGAGTAGAGTTATCTCGTATGTGGATGCTAAGGAGCTACCGTATCTTCAGGCTTGTATCAAAGAGTCGCTCCGGCTATTTGGCCCCCTCGGTACGGGGCTCCCGCGGATTGTTCCGGAAGGAGGCATCAAACTTGGCGATCGCTTTTTTCCTGAGGGAACGGTGCTGGCCATACACCCGTAGTGAGTTCTTCTCAACGGAGCCCTAGGTATGGGGACAATGAGGTTCGCTAACGCTGTACGCTACAGTACTATGATGAGGGATAAGACTCTGTGGGGAGAAGACGCCAACGAGTTTGACCCCAACCGGTGGATGAAGGAAGGTAGTTCTGAGCTAGACAGATATTACATGCCGGTAAGCAACGCGTGAGGCTCAATAGCGTATCGGCTAACGATTCTCGCAGTTCGGGCTGGGCTACGCAGCCTGCCCTGGCATCAACCTCGCGAAGATGGAAATGTCGAAAATGGCGGCAAGCATTGTTCGGGATTACAATATTCGTCAGGTGAATCCCGAACAGGAGTGGAGTTACGAGGCCTATTTCAACACTCTTCCTTACGATTGGCCCGTCCTGGTGGAAAGGGTGTGATAACTACCATTTCCATAGAATCGAGAGTAGATGTTTTCTTTTCAGCTTGCACTTTTGCGCCAGCCCTTCTATGCTAATTCGAACACATGCTGTACGGTCGCAGAGACAGAATGACACAGTGTCGTCTCTCAAACCGACGGATTCCCACGACTACATCCACAGATCGCATTGGCTTCGAGTGTGCTTGAAGCGGAACGCGGCCACAAGGCTTGCCTCTTGTGCGTCCACAGTCACCTGACCTATTGGCCGGTGTATTCCATCTCTAGGTAGGTACCTACGTAATCTGATACCTTGAGCTGAGAAGCTCTTGCCCCCGGCAACTTCCCCGCACCCTTATCTTTCCAACAACCAACTCGATCTCAAGATCCTTTCAACACAACCTCAGATCGGGCTCTGAAATGGCCATGACAGGAGGCCCCCCTTGCAAGACGTGCAAAGACTTCTGGCCGTGAAGCGCCCACGATGTAGTTGCGTGTTGCCGGGGGTGGGCTTATTTCCGATTCAGCGTGTCGGAGCTGTTTTCCACCAGTGACCCGGCGTGCGCGTTTTGCGGTCTTCTCCGCGGTGCGATATCGCGAAATCCTAACAAGGCAAGCGTCACGGCCATGCTGGAGATTCAGCTGCATCTCGATTCCCACCTCGTCGCAACAAGCGGGCGCTCTGTCATACTTTTAACTGCTCACAACCACGCGAGCCAATCCTTGGGCTATTTTGATGCCGATATCGGGTATCTCGCGCTGAGCTCAGATGCGCTTCTCGATGTTGTTAGCAACGCTCTGGTTGAGCTGTCCGAAGGCGAGCCACCGCCGCATCTCGCATTGAGCTATGTGTGGGGCTCGGTGCCGAGTTTCAGACTAACAACTGTGAATCGTTCGAGGTTGATGAGTCCTCGGGGGATTGAAAACGCTTGGAACCTCCTGCCGGCTACCATTAAAGATGCGATCTCACTCACCCGCATGCTCGAAGTTCGGTACATCTGGATTGATTCTCTTTGCCTTGTTCAAAATGACGACCTCGATCTCGAACAGGGAGTCAGGGTGATGGATTGCATATTCGAGCAGTCTAAATTGACAATTGTCGGCGCGTGTGGTCATGATGCGAATGCTGGTCTTGTCGGCCTACGTAATTCTGATCGAGAAGAAGAGGGCCTCGTTGTGGAGGTGAGGCCTGGGCTGTTTATGGGCGCATACGCCGACCTGGACAGCTACCTCACAAAGTCTGTCCAAGAGTCACGAGCTTGGACGTAAGAGCCTATCCTTACCTCTCATCAGGTGCACTTAAATTATTTAAACAGGCATTGACCGATTGCAGATTTCAGGAACACCTCTTCTGAGAACGCGAGACTTGAGACCGAGAGGGCGTGTATGAACTGTTTTAACTGACGATACTTGATGATAGGAGACATAGTGCACAGCCCCCTCGCCCAGTGGTTGTCTCAGACAAAGGAGGAGGACCCGTGGACTGGGTTCCTTGTTGTTGTTAAGAACATGCTGGGGAGTGTGGAGCAAGAAAGGACCACGACTGACATTGTTGAGAGTGCGGATGTTTCTGGGAATAGCGAGAGCACGCAGGTTAAGGTTAGGTCTCAGCAGAATGACTTATAACGGATAAAGACAGAACCGAGCTGAGAATCTGGGGTATGAAGTCAATATGTCCTGGGGATTGGTATCTAGCAAGCACAAATCCTATCTAGTATGACAATGAGCATCTTAGTTCGGCAATGCTAATCTATTTCTCTCCATCTACATCCAGTTCTTGCAAGCCTTCAGACTCAGCATAATCGTCGGGGTGACCAACGGGGACAGCGCATAGGACAACTACACAGTCAAGTCAGCGATTGCTCAGCATTGAGAAGGAAGTTCGATGTCTACATACCGACAAAAACTTTGTAATCGCCATCTTCTCCTCATCCTCAACATGCGTCGCCTCGGCCAGCGCAGTCAACTTCATGGCCGGTGGCCCTGTCGGCATGAGCATCATGGTGAACCACAAGAGCGGATCGTCGCCCAGCAGATTCGTCTTAGCCACCAGCGTCGAGATAACGGCAATGCTGACCCTGCTCCATTTGTCAGTACGCAATTCACCAAGCAACTTCACACAAAAACACCAAAGGGGATACTCACACAGGCCAAACCACAAACCGCATCCCCAACACCAACAAGACCGACGGCGCCGGCAACCGCCCCGTCGACTCCCCACTACTCGTTCCCCTCAGCCCAATCGCCAACTTCACTCCCACAACAATGACCTGCAGCGTGACAAACATCTCCCCCAGATTCTTCACACTGCTCGTCAACCACGCCTTGAAGATCCCCCCGTCATCGGGATCATTAAAAAAGACCCTGTTCAACGCCGGAACAAGGCCAATCACGGTCCCCACCACCGCGCCAAACACGGGCGGGCTCATAAAGCGCGCCACCCGCGCCGTCACCGTCTGCGCCCACGCAGGTAGGACATCCCACACCTTGATGGCGGCGCTGTACCCGGAGTGGGAGACGCGGTTCTTGTAGCGCGTCACAGCGGTGGGGAGGAGGGAGGATTCCTCGTCCGGCTCCATCTGGTTTCCGTCTCGGTCCGTTTCGTCGTCCGACGAGGAGCCGTCGCGGAGGGTTTGCTCGAACTCATCTCGGGGATCTTCCTCGTGCGCGCCGAGGAGCTCGCCGCCGAAGCCAAAGGTGAGGGAGTTGCCGATGATGGAGGCGACGAGGAGGTACGAGCGGGCGCGGTCGACAGCGTCGGAGACGGAGTCGTCGTCGGACCGCAGGAGCTGGGTGATGGCGCCTGTGGAGCCGAGGGCTTGGATGAGGAGGAGAGGGAGCGAGGTGGTGTTGTTGAATGCGATGGCGGGGGTGACCCATTTGGGGAGGCTGAAG
>Ga0247758_1000375_pt1 | contig 39851 bp, 22 predicted proteins | sample UWRJL156409C4_FD_180950 | JGI IMG/M metagenome (GOLD analysis project Ga0247758, IMG submission 180950) | Plant litter microbial communities from Arlington Agricultural Research Station in Wisconsin, United States - UWRJ-L156-409C-4 | ecosystem: Environmental > Terrestrial > Plant litter >...
GACTGGGAGAACGTCATCGTGGAGTGGAACGGCGATGGCAAGGGCGGGTGGATCCGCGAGAGTGTCCGTCTGGGCCAGCACTCGAACTTCCAGTACCTCAAGTGGAACGACATCCAAAACACCGTCAACGGGTACGTGCAACACCACCAACTGAGACAAGAATGCATTTCCGGCTAACAGAAATGGAAGTGACTGGGACAAGCTCGACCAGGACGCCCGGGACAGAGACCACCCCAAGGTCTATGTTGGCGCCTTCTACCACGCGACCTTCCACACCCGAAAGACTTCGCTGGATACGTGCGCCAACACTGGCGACGAGTTCCGCTCCAATGACTGGCAGCTTTTGCCTTGGGGCGATTTGGTGAAGAGTGGTGATGTGATTAAAAGTGGGTTCATGTTCCTCCCATGTGCCTCCTTGAAGAGGACAGGTTCTTGTTCCAAGCTGGTTGATGACTGACATATCTTGGGAATTCTGCAGATGAGTGGTCGTGGGGCAAGGCAGATACGAATCCTGCTACGTTGAGAAATTCTATCTGTGATAAGAAGTGATGCAATAAGAGGAATGGGCGATGCCTTGAAAGGATTTCACCGTTTAATAGTTGCTGGATATAGGATTTCAGATGGTTGGTAATGATGGTCAGAAATAACACGAAGTGAGAATGGTAGTGCGACTTTAAACATGGATATAGAGTGTGATAGGACCTCGTATTGTAGCAATGCAGAGCGTCTGTGACATGAGCAAGCGCAGACGCAAAGGAAGTGAATTTTCGGTATTTATTGTACGATGTAGCACGAAGGGGGGTACTACTGCTGCTGTTTTCTTTATTGGAACTTCGCTATTTGAATGCCAAAGTACATAGACGGAAATGCGGCTTCCAAACGTATCGCTTTTACTGATCTGTATGTCCTTGGCGTGGAAATCATGCAGAAGCAGCCAGCATAGCATTCAGGAGACAAGAGTGTACCATATATCACCAATCTGTTCCTTGGCCTCCGGGGACTCGCCCCCCGATAACCCCCTAACAACACGATCCCGCACCGTTTTCACGTAGAGTATAATCAGAATGCTTCAGCGAAATCCTTCAACCGTCATATCTAGTTTTCGGATAGATCGAAACACGGCCGCGTTATCATTCGTGACATCCTCGGTGGCATTGTCTCCCACGTCAGCATCGGTAGCTTCACCGTTGAACATGCAGAGGACTTCTTGGATATGGCTGCGCAGTACAAGGATTGTGTTGTCATATTTACCTTCCGGATACTTGCCACAGAATCTGATGACTTCATGTAGTGTGTCGAGCATGTGGAGACGTCGCCTCCCCCTGTAATGATGTTAGTTGAGTTCAATGTTGCGCCAGAGAACTTCTCATTGATACCATCGAGCTGCTTGCAGATGTCTGAGAGATAGCTACTCTAGGATACCGAGCCGTTGATTATTTGGCTGAGGTCTTCCAGCACAGTGGTGAGAGCAGACTCGTTCGAATCCCAGTAAAAGACAGTAGGGTTGGGAAGCATGTGAAACATAGTCCCCGGGATCTGCATGATGCTGCCGACCATACCGGGGATCCCAAACGGCACTGGAGCTCATTAGCTGCTGTCTATATTAAATGTTGGTAACTTAGTATCCTCACTTGGGAACATGGCACCATGTCGTATGTTGGTGCCCGGCTTTCGAAAGTTGTCAGATGCGCGGCACTCTGGATTCTGTGGAATTGTAGGGGTTGCAACTGCGTGATTGTATTGCTTGTGTTGACTCTGTTCCTCTGGCTCTGGCTGGAAGCCAGAGTCTTCTTTATAGACTATTCTGCAGGATTCAGGCTTCGTCACTCCGGTGGCTGAGGCTCACTGGCGTACTGGCAGTGCCAGGTATCCAGTCAGCTCTGCTGACTAGATGCCCAGGGCCTCTGAACCCCCTTCTTTCTGACAAAAGTAGTTAGTTATCGTATTATTACAACTGAAGCCCACTAATGTTTAAGCAATTTCAGTTATGCTTCCTAATTGCAGCATACTAAACCCCTAGGCCTTATCGGTATAATGCTTTTCATATTCAGCGCGAAATATAATTAAAGTAAAGTTAAAACATAATTCCTAAACTGTGACGACCCTGCAGGCCGTCACTTGGGCCGGGGCGGCCCGACAAGTTCCCCGCAGAAGGAACAGTGTAGAAAGACAGTACGTACGGTACTGCGCACTGGGCCAGGGGTGCAAAGACCCGAAGCCCCTACGACCAATGAGGTGCTGCTCGCAACATGCTGAGTGCTCGCACAGCGAGCAGGAGGGACCTCACGAGCAGAATGCTTGCGCGGTATAAAGTGCTCACACCACAAGCACTTGCACCACCACAAGCAAGGTACGAAGTACCTCCTGGCTGGTTAGTATAGATAGCTATGGTTGTGCCCATAACCACCGTGAGGGACTCTGGTTCCTTACGCTAGTATTCAATTGTTCATTTATGTCCTACTGTTCAGACTCACCTCTGTGCATTATAGTGATAACAACCTACAGTAACATTAAACCCCCCCTTTTAGGAGTGCTAGCTTGATAAGCCGTCTTCGGAACGCCCCTTACCTGTTGGCGTCCTGCCATACGTTCTGTCTTAACCCGCGCTAGTCCTCTCGAGGCCTGTGTTGGGTGCAGGTTGTAATATAAACATATTTATAATAGATAACGTAATTCTCCTTAAACTTAATTTAACTAAACTTTATAAATATAAAGGTAATATTAAGTCTTTAGTATACAGCCTTTTAATAGTAAGACCGTTAGCTAAAGTGAAATATTAATATTAATTAATTGAAATTCTTTTAAAAGATACTTATTAAAGCTAGTTAGGTTTAGCTTGAACTCTAGACCGAGCAGATATACTGTATATTTAGACTTAGCAGAATGGATTAGAGTTATAACTGCTTTATTTGTATTAGGTATTATTTAGCTTTTTAGTAAGTCTTTAGTTACTAAATATAATAATATTTTGAACTTCAGGAACCTACAGGGCTGTAGTATAGCAGCTGTGGCTTAGAGGAAGAAGTGCAGTACTGGTTTAAGCTAGTTACAGTGCCACTGTAAATAAAGGTATTATAGTGAATATTAACGCTGAAAACAAGAGGATTGTGACGACCCTGCAGGCCGTCACTTGGGCCGGAGCGGCCTGACAAATCCCCCGCACAAGGAACAGTGTAGGAAGACAGTACGCACAGTACTGCGCACTAGGCCAGGGGTGTAAAGACCCGAAGCCCTTACGACTAACCAGCAGTTGCTTAGTCTTAGTAGGAGTGCTCACCTACTGAGCATCTGTGAGACCTCTAAGCAAGAGGTGCTTAGTGGCAGGGTACTTAGTCCTTTGCTAAGTAACAGGCCATTAAGTAAGGTATAAGGTACTTCTGGCTAGTTAGTATAGATAGTTATAGTTATGCCTATAACCACTGTAAGGGACTCTGGTTCCTTACGCTAGTATTTAATTGTTTATTTATGTCTTACTGTTTAAACTCACCTCTGTGTATTATAGTGATAGCGACTTACAGTGATATTAAACCCCCTGTTTAAAAGTGTTAGTTTAATAAGCCGTCTTTAAAACGCCCTTTACTTATTAGCATCTTATTATACATTCTGTCTTAACCTACACTAGTCCTTTTAAGGCCTGTGTTAAGTGTAGGTTGTAATATAATATTAACGTCCTAGTTTTAAATGCTGTTTATTAAATTCCTAAACATTACCTCTTTTTATTAACATGTTAACTTTTAAAAAAGGTAAGGAGATTAAGGAGGTGTAAGCCTAACCTTGACTTTTTATTATTAATAAGTTAGCTGTACGCTTTAAAGATTTAAACCTTAATTAGTAAGGACTGGTTAAGGAATTTAATAAAGCCTTCCCTAGAGATATTAAGAGTTATATCAGTCTTATTAAGAAACTCCAGGCCTGATTTAATGCTGTTAAGTTAGAGAATAACGACCTTAAGGGCTTATAGAAGAAACGAGTAAAACTCCCCTTACTATTACGCTTTAAAGGAGACTTTACGTAGTTAAAGTCCTAGATAGCCTAGCTTTAGAGTTATATCACTTATTACGATAAGCAGTTCTTTAAAGAAGAAGGAAAGGTTAGGTTTATTAAAGCCTTATTAGATAAAGTAACTACTTACTGGTATAAACCTTATGTGAAGATAATTAATAACCTTTCTGTAGATAGAGTATATAAGGAGGCCTTTAAAATTAAGGCCCTTTTTGACAACTTTAGTGTTTTTATTAACTAACTTTAGACTGAGTTTAAAGAACTGGACGCCTTTAGGTGGGTTAAGTAACGCTTTATAACCTTAAGATAAACATCTTTAGTCTTTAAGTTCTTTATACACTTTAAATTAAAAGTAGTAAAGACTAAACTTGGTTAAAAGGCCTTAATAATACTATTTTAAAGTGGTTTAAAGGAATATATTATTAGAGACTTTTATTAAAAAGACTAACTAGACTGTCTTTAGGAGTTAGTTAAGATAGTTATTAAGGCTAATAACTGGTATTATAATTATTATTATTAGAAGAATTACTAGAAGGAACAGACCCCTTACTAGTTAAGTAAACTAAAGAAGGGGAATTAGTTAATTATGACAGGTTATTACCCTAGGTTAATAGATATTAGTATAGTAAACTGTTAAAACTGACTTAATTATAATAAGCTGTAATAACAGTAGTAGTAGAAGCAGCCTAAGGACCTGTTTTAGGTTTAATGTTTTAATTGTAATAAGAAAGGATATATGGCATAATAATGCCTATTATTAAAGTAAGTTAGCTGGAAACCCGTCCTGGAAGGAGGAAAGTATATTAAGTTTAACTTTAAAGATATTTATATTAAGATAATAAGTAATAAAAAAGATTACATTTAAATAAATAAGTGTGACTTAAAAGATAAGGAAGAAGAGGAAAAACCCTAAGATGTAATATACCTAATTTTTAAGGGTGTTTTAAAAAAGTTAATTATAAAGGTGTAGGTTGTTATAAACTGACTTTAAGGTGGGAATTTAAAACTGTTAAAGGTATAGGTTATAAAAGACTGACTTTAGGAAGAAATATTTTAATTAGCTGTTACAGGTTTTAAAAACCTTACTTTATAAGCTTAGGAACTGAGGAAGTTTAAGAAAGATATTAACTTAGACCTTATTAAAATGGTAAAGGGAGTTGAAGAACTAGCCTTTTAGGTTACTTAAGCGGTGAAGTAAGCTCTGGAAGGTAAAAAAGAGTAAGTTAAGAGAGTTAAGTTAGAAAAATAAAAGTTCTTTTTAACTATATTACTTAAAACTCTTAAATATTTTAAGTACGTTAAGTGGATTAACACCCTCACCTTCTTAAAAGAAGGATAACTTAGATGGCTACCCTGTATTAAAGCTGGTGTGCCTTAGATTAGTACCTTAAAGGTCCCTTAAAAAGGTATAAAGTAAGTATATTAACAGAGAGTTTAAAAGTTAAAGGAAAAACATTAAGAGCTGGTAGATAAAGTGGAGGACTTATAAGTTAAGGGTTTTATTATAATATCTAAAAATAGAGTAATAGAAATTAGGTTATAACTTTATAATAAAGTCCGCTTTATTAATTAGCTTAAATATTAATTTATTAAAAAAGGACACTTTATGGAGGAATAAGCTGGGTTATTGTTACCTGAGTTTTAAGAAGAGGTTTGGGAGAAATAACGTATATAAAGGTAAGTGGAAGAAGAAAAAGAACAGGGCACCACTTCTCCCGTTTTATACTTTATAACTATAACACTAATAGTTAATATTAACTATCTTAATTACAGGGATGTATTATAAATTAACTATATGTATAATAACTACACTTTTAACTAGTATTGCGGATTTAAGGCCTTTTATAACCACTTCCCCAGCGTATAAAGGTAAGATTACATTATTATAAGGGTAAAGTTAGAATTAACTTATTACTAAGTCTCCTACTCCCTAATAAGAGAGTTTAGTAATAAGTAGAAGGTTATTATAGTTAACTAGGCTCTTACTATATGTTAGTGTAAAGGAATACTTAATAATTACCTAATTATAATGTATTTATTACACCTTAACAGAAAAGCTAAAGAGTAATAAAAGTGGGAAGATTATTAATAGATTTAAGAGTAAAAAGATATTATTACAATTTAAGCCTGTAAAGTGTATTATCGATTTATTAAGGACTTTAGGAATATTATGCTGTTTAAAGTTAACTAGACGTTAAGGTGTAAGAATTTAAAAAAGGTTAATTATTAGGTTTATTAAAGTTACCTGTTTTTTTAAAAAGAGTTAAGAAAAGGTTACAGGCCCTTTAAAAAGGCTAGAAACTAATAATTTACTAATTGGTAAAAACCCTAAGAAGAAGGAGAGGTATTTAGAGGTTAGGTTAAATAAGACCTTAAGGACAGATAATTATTATAACTTAGATGTTAAAGGAGTATAAGTATTATTCCATTAATGTTAATATAATAAACGGAAGAGGAAGGCTATTTAGGGTAAAAGCAGTGATTAATAATGGAAGTGCTTTTAACCTGGTATACCCGTTATTAGTTAATTAAAGGAAACTCCCTAACTAAGAGTATAAAAAGGTAATTCCTATTCAGAATAAAAAAGGAGGCCTGTATTAATATAATAATAGCAAAGTCACTTACCACTTACCACTTTTAATTAAAGTAAACAGGGATAAATAATAAGTGGACTTTAACGTTACATTAATTACAGGTTATAATATAATCCTAAGTCTACCCTAACTGGAAAAGTATAACTTTATAATTAACTAAAGGAGTAGCCACCTTATTTTCAGTAAGTCCCTTAACTGTAATTACTGTTTAAAGGAAGTTAAAAAGGTATTAAACCGCTTTAAAGATATATAAAGTACTTAAAAGTACATTAAACCCTTAGAATTAAGTACAGTTTAGGTTAGGTTTATTAAAATAGTTAAAGGATTAGAGAGTCTATTATATTACTTAAGTGATAACTTAAAAAGTGGAAAGAAGTAAGAAGCTGATCTATAGATAAGTAAAGAAGTTAATTTATCTAAAGTACCTGTAAAGTATAGGAAGTTCACTCTGTTTTAAAAAAAGATACCGTAATTATTAGACTACATATTATAAGATTATAAAATTAAGTTAAAGCTGGGAGTGAAGCTTTATAACTTTTAACCCTACTATTTAAACCCTTAACAGGCTAAGGCCTTAAGGAAGTACGTTGATGAAAACCTGAAGAATGGGTTTATTATAGAATCCTAATCCTTAGTAAGGTACCCAGTACTGTTTATCTTAAGGAAGGGAGATAGTAAGCTGTATATAGTTATTAATTACTAAACGTTAAATAAGGATATAATTAAAAATCGCTACCTATTACTACTTATTATAGAAATGTAAGAACAGATTATTAAAGTAAATTAGTTTTCCAGCCTTAACTTCCCTATAGGATTTAACTATATTAGAGTAAAGGAAGAGGATAAATATAAAACGGCTTTTCAGACTTATAACGGGTATTACCAGTATTATATTATATTAATAAGATTAATAAACACCCTTATAACCTTTTAAAGCCTTATCAACAGTGTTCTCTGCCCCTTCCTTAATAAGTTTATCTTTATATATTTAAACGACGTTTTAATCTATTCTGAAACTTTAAAAGAACACTGAAAACATATATAATAGGTTTTAACAGTTTTTAAAAAAGTAAAGCTAATAATAAACCTAGAGAAGAGTTACTTTTATATTTAGGAACTAAATTACTTAAGGTTTAAAGTAACCCTTAAAAGGCTTAAAATATAACTAAAGAAGACAAAAGCAGTTAAGGACTGGCTTACTTTAAAGAACTAGAAAGAATTATAAACCTTTATCGGCTTTATAAACTTTTATTACTGTTTTATTAAGTATTTTACGAAAATTGTAAGGCCATTTTACAAACTTATAAGTAAAGGAAAGCTGTTTAAGTAGATTAGTAGATAATAAAAGGTGTTTAAAGACCTTAAACACACCTTTATCACAGCATTAATCTTAACTCTCCCTAATTTCTTAAAGCCTTTTTAAGTTAAAACAGACTCCTTAGAATTCGTAATTAGTAGAGAACTTAACTAAGTCTAAGACGACGGAAAACGTTACCTAGTTACCTTTCTGTTAAAAGGGATCTACAGCCTAGCCCTGTAATATCTAATTTATAATAAGGAATTAATAGTGATTATTTAATGTTTTATAAAGTAGGTACTGTATTTAAACGGTATAGAAGAACTAATCCAGGTCTTTTTAAATTATAATAATCTCTAGTACTTCCTAATAAAGGAACTTAACTTACAGTAAGTATAATAAGTAGAATTAATGGCTTTATTCCACTTCCAGATCCATTACGTTAAGGGAAAAGATAATAGATAAGCTAATACCCTTAACTAAAGATAGGATTATAAGGATATTAATCTAGTCCTAATCCCCATTATTATGTTTAATAAAGTAAAAAACAGTATACTAGAACATACGCTATAAGTGTTAAATAACTAGATATTAGAATAAACTATTAACGTCTGTATAAACTTATAAACAAAGTATAATATTTATTAGTAATAACAGGACTTTTAAGTAAAAAGGTTAGTAAAAGGAACCTGTAAGTATAAATACCTTTTAGGAGATTACTTAAGGTATTTATAAGATTGTAGTAAGGAGTGTCTAATATATCTAAACTATAACGAAACTGGTTATCAGTTAGAATAGCTGTTAGAAAGTGTAAACGGCATACCTAAACTAAAAGTAAAGCTTTAATATTAAGAGAAACTGTATATTTATAACGTAGATAAACGGAAGAAGTACGTCTAGTAAATCTATAAGTCTTGACTTAAAGGATATATAGGCCAGGCTAAGACTTTTATGTAGGCTTAATAAGTGTACACCTTCTTAAGAATAAAAAAGTTAGTTAAAGAAGTGGTTAATAATTATAATATCTACTATTAGAAGTAAAATTAACATTATAAGCCTTATAAACTTTTTAAACCACTCTTTATATTATAAGCGCCGTGGAGCTTTATCTTACTTAACTTCATTATTAAGATTTTAAAGTTTAAAGACCCTGTTATAGGAGTTACTTACGATTAAATCCTTATAATGGTTAACAGATTAACGAAATAGGCTTACTTTTTACTAACCTTAAAGGATATAACAGTGAAGTAACTTACTTATATCTTTAAGAAAAAGGTAGTTTTATAACACTTTTAGCTAGATGACATTATTACAGATTAAGATAAGTTAATTATGTTAAAGTTTTAATAAGGATTAATATAAAGAATAAGTGTGAAGAGTAAGCTTTTAATAATATTCTACCTATAAACAGATAGTTAAATGGAGTAAGTTAATTAAATACTTATAACGTATCTTTAAGCTTATATTAACTTTAAATAAGATAATTGGCTTAAGCTGTTACTAATAATATAGATAGCTTATAACATAACGTTAGTTAAGTTAATAAGTATATTACCGTTTTTCACTAATTACAGTAAGGAGCTTAAGCTCTGTTAAGGCTTATTTACCAGCACCCCTTAAGTTACAGTCTATACAGACTGGATATAAGAATTACATAATTACTTATAAGCTAAACTTAAGTTTATACGTAAATGGATAAAGAAGTTTATTAATAAATATTAAACTAAGTAGTTAGCGTTTAAAAAAGGACTTTATTATAATAGTAAATAAGTTAAGGGATTAACTCTTTAAAAGGGGGATTACGTTTACCTTTTTTCACAAAACCTGTATTTAAAACAGCTTAGTAAAAAGCTTAACTTTAAAAGATACAGACTGTTTTAAATTAAGAAAAAGGTTACCATTTTTAATTATAAACTAGACTTACCTATTAATATAAAGGTGTAGATTAAGGTTTTTCATATCTTACTTTTAAAACCTGCTTTAAAGGGAGTTCCTTTAGAAAAGGAAGTTAAGATTAACGTTAATAAGGATAAGTATGACGTTAAGGAAGTTATAAATTTACAGAAAGGAAAGAACACGTTTAAGTATCTTATTAAGTGGTTAGATTATAGCTTTAAAAGTAACTTATAGGAGTTAGTTAAAAACCTTAAATGTTTAAACTTAATTATAAAGTTCTATTAAAAGAATCTAAATTAATTAAAACTATTTATAAAGAATGTAAAATGGAGTTTAAACTAGTTAGTATAGCTTTAAGGAGGTAAACTAACTAGTTTACTTTAAAAACAGAAAAATAAGATAAGATCTGATATCTAAACTGTTAAACTAAAGAGTAAGATTACTGTAGGATTTAAAGCTTAAAAAGCGGTAGGAAACTCTTTAATAGGTGTGGAAAGATATTTATTAAAAGCCTTAACTAAAGTTAAAAGGACCTTAAACCTAATAAGGAGGCTAGGCCTTTAAAGCTCCTAATAAGCATTATGTAAGAATAAGTACTGTAAAAAAAAAAAAAGAAGTTAGTAAACACCCCCTATGTATTAGGAAAAGAAGTTATAAATTAAGTTAAGAAGAAGTCGCTAACTATAGTAACCCCTTAGAAAAAGAACCAGCAGGTATTCCTACTAAAAAGCCCCCTTAATTAAAGGACTCGCTAACCTTAAGAGGAGTAACTAGATAAGCCTCCTCCTGCTTTTAAAAGCGAAAGATCTTTACTTCTTACTTAAACGTGGAAAAGGTTTACTCTTCCGTTTTACAGCCCTGGACTTCAATCCGTTTAAGTTAAGTAATAGCTTTATAGAGCTTTTAAATTTTTAGCTTTAAGTTCTATGTAATAGCGTTATATTTAGTGTTAAGATAACGTTTCTTAAAAAGAAGCTATTAAAGGAAAATGTCACTATAACTAAATATATTATACAAAGACGAAACCCCTATTAATAAACATTTAAAATAACTATCTAATTATGTAGTAATAAGATAGGAAAGCGATTTTAAAGAATAACGATTATAAGGTGACATTTGCAATTTAAAAGTTAAAGTAAAGTCTGTAAGGTTATAATGATAAGAGGTGCTGTTTTTTAAAGTGCGTTTTTATATACAGTTAGCAGGTATAGTTATGTTAGGAAAGAAGGAACACCTTTATTAAGATTTTTTATAAAAAAACAATGTTAAAGAAGGGGAATTGTGTGATAACCCTGTAAGCCGTCACTTAAGCTGGAGCAGCCTGATAAATCCCCCGTATAAGGAACAGTATAAGAAGATAGTACGTATAGTATTACATATTAGGCTAGGGGTGTAAAGACTTAAAGCCCTTATAACTAACTAGTAGTTACTTAGTCTTAACAGGAGTGTTTACTTACTAAGTATCTGTAAGACCTTTAAGTAAGAGGTGCTTAATAGCAGGGTGTTTAGTCCTTCACTAAGTAACAGGCTATTAAGTAAGGTATAAGGTATTTCTGGCTGGTTAGTATAAATAGTTATAATTATGCCCATAACTATTATAAGGGACTCTAGTTCCTCACGCTAGTATTTAATTATTTATTTATATCTTACTATTTAAACTCACTTTTATGTATTATAGTAATAGTAACTTATAGTGACATTAAACCCCCTATTTAAGAGTGCTAGCTTAATAAGCCGTCTTTAGAACGCCCCTTACTTATTAGCGTCTTACTATACGTTTTATCTTAACCCGCACCAGTCCTCTTGAGGCCTGTGTTGGGTGTAGGTTGTAATAAGGATCTTAAAGGCAGTGCTTTATATAATAACTGGAATAAAATGAAGTTAATTACTATTACTTAATAGATTTAGTAAATTGTTACTTGCTGTTAATTTTCTAGCTACTAAGTACCTTGTACCGAGTACCTTATAGTGTGGTTACGTACCTTGAAACTACTAGCTGAATCTTCTAAAACCCCTTAAATCCAATAGGGCTACTGCCTTACAGAATTAACTAGAATGTCACAGTAGCCACGTTAGCCATTACGTTAACAGAACCACGTAAAATGGTTTAAAACAGTATTATTCCATTATTATATTAGTTAGTTCCACTTTATAAAAGGCTTTAGAATTCTTCTAAAGCCTCCTACAGCCTATAATAGGCTCTCTCCTCTCCTGTATCTAATAACTTAGGGCTTTATTCAGGCCAACCCTATCGTTCTTTTTAGGCTCTGTGTGTAATATTACTGTAGCTGTTTATGTATATAGTGATGCGTTCTCTAACGCGTGCTACTGTTAAAAAGGGGCCGCGCTACGTGGTTCTTTAAACCGTGCTTCTTTTAATTAATAATCAATCTGACGATTTTCATTACAAAGACCTCCTATTAAAAGCCTAGTGACATTCTGGCTCTTCGATCGAAGGAAGATGACCTGATCCACAGTCGCGTTTCCTTTATTGTTCCATGCTAGGCTCTGTTCTATGCTAGTGTGACGACCCTGCAGGCCGTCACCTAGGCCGGGGCGGCCCGACGAATCCCCCGCAGAAGGAACAGTGTGGGAGGACGGTGTACACCGTCCAGGCGCACTGGGCCAGGGGTGCAAAGACCCAAAGCCCTTACGACTAGTAAGGAAGTGCTTGGTGGCCTATAAAGACTGATAACACTAAGCACCATTCAGTTGACTGCTTGGCCGTAACTGTGTGGTACACTACTAAGCATAACAGACTAAGTAGGGTATGAAGTACCTCCTAGTTAGTTAGTATAGATAGTTATAGTTGTGCCTATAACCACCATGAGGGACTCTGGTTTCTCACGCTAGTATTTAATTGTTTATTTGTGTCCTACTGTCCAGACTCACCTCTGTGCATTATAGAGACAGCGACCTACATTAACATTAAACCCCCTGTCTAGGAGTGCTAGCTTAACAAGCTGTCTTTGGAACGCCCTTTACCTGTTAGCGTCCTGTTATACGTTCTGTCTTAACCCACACTAGTCCTCTTAAGGCCTGTGTCGAGTGCAGGTTGTAATAGCTAGACTCCGTTATATATTAGGTTTGGTTCTCTTTGTGGTTTCTTCCCTGTTGCGCTATTATATTACTTTAATATGTTTCTAATTTTAGATTTTATATATTATATTACTGTATTTAGTTAGGTTTGGCCTTGTTTTATATTTCGAATACTTATTTGTTAGATTTTTTAAACGTTAATAACTCCTAAACCGTAACTTTAGCACCAAATCCGACTCTAAATTTAGATTTCTAATTATGTGACTTATGTAAAACCACATTATTTAAATTTTTTATTAAGTTATTTTTTTCGCCCGAGCGGATCTACTTTTAATTAGGAACTGACTAGTTCCTACACGAGTTGATTTTTCTTCTCAATTGCTGACTAATTAAAAGGGAGTTTCCTATACAGAGTTTCTCTAGGCTACCCCTCGTAACAAATTGTCCTCCGGAGAGGATAATGCTTATAGTTTTCTTTCCTTTAATTAATCTTAATAGGTTATATGATTAAATGAAAATAGCGTTTTCAGACCTTATATCTATTAGGGCGGTAATAAGCCTGAGCCCTTGTGGTGACGAAGAAAAATCCTATAGATAAGTTTAGAAAAAAAGGAGGTTCTAACTAAAAGCTAGAACTAAACTATATAAGTAATACAACACACTGTTATAATCTAGAATTCTGTGCTTCTGACACCTAACGGCTTATAAAGTCTACCTAACTTAACATAATTAACTAATAGTGTTTATGATCGCCTGTTCTACTTTTACCCTAACTAACCTAACTCACCCAGCTTGTCATTATCATGTGGGTCCGGCTTACCTGGCTTACCCAGGCCAGCACCCTGAAAGTGGGGTACTTAGGTAAGCCTAAGGTAGCCCCGAATATATATGCTATACATTCTGTTGTTAATTAAGGAGCTCTTATAGTAGCTTGAACATGATTTATTAGTGCACAGTGTTACGGGGCTAAGGCCCTAAAGTGGGTCTGGGCTGGGAGCCTAGACCACCGCTCCTATGGAGGCGGGTCTCCGCTTATATAGCTGCGCTCCGCGCAGCTCCTGTATCTACTCTTGATCTTCTTCTTTATAGAAACTATAATCGATTTAGTTACTAAACAACGGTATCTACCTTACTTGGCCCTTTACACACAGGTAGGGTGTGGGGTGCAGGGTGCAGAAAGCTCCAATTTGTGTAACTGATCGCTCTGGTTAAATATCTTAGCAGGCTTAGACCTTTCGTTACAGTGTTCCTCTGCGCTACATGGGACCTATTATGTGGGAGGAAATAGGTATGGTAAGATGCTCGCCCCTGGGGCGAGTCTTTTGATATGTAGGAGTTTACAGTAGAGAAAAATATGGGGTAGAAACAGCGAAGGTCTTGTTTATTAAACATAATAACGAATTGTCTTGACTGCAACACGAGTTAATTCCTTTATACTCTCTGGACTAAGACCACACTCAATCGAGCGGCTATGGCTGAACGGAAACTGCCCTTCTTGTGTCGCTCAAATGATCTGGAAGCGTGGCGCCTCGATGTTGCTTCAGGAAATGTGCGCGGACACGGTCTCGTCTTGCGTTCCCGTATTCACACCCCCCATATCCACATAGAATCGGAGGCGGCTTAATGTGAAACTGCACTTGGTGTTTCCTGAGTGCGCTTAAATCTTTGTAGCTATTGTTACAGCCCTCCCACTCACATTTTCGGTCAAGCCTTTCCCACTTGTTAGCATATGCCAAGATGTAGAGTATAACAACATGACTAGGGGGGTGGCGTGTGGCTCACTTTGTCAATTTCGGCGATGATTCTTGCTCAGGAGACTGCGAATCGCCATCTGCTTCTCGCTTTCGCTTCCCGGGGTTGGTTGTTGAGATTGGGGGTGAAGTGGACACGGAGCTGTTGTCCAATACTACTGAGGAGATGAACTCCAGAAAGACCGCCCCTGGCGGTAGGACTGCCTGTGCCTAGTTAGCTAGCTAGCTAAAGACATGACAGGCAGATCAGTTAGTTTGGGCAATTCCTTGCAAAGATCTACTCACAGCCGCCAAAGTAACCAGGTAATGTTTTATCTCAGCAATACTTCGTATGTACCCTCCCTTGGTAAATATCTCGGCCACTGAAACGAGGGCCACGAAGGCCGGTGTCCTAGAGGCTGGACCCTGGTAGAAAGGTTCAAAAAATGATGTCTTGGAAGACTGGTAGAAAGCATGCTGATCTTTTTGTTGGGCCCCATAGAGCTTGTGCCGTCGTGATGCAAGACAAGTTCTCCCGGAAAGAGCATAGAGAAGTTCACCAATCTCTTAAAAAAATAGGAGAACAACGAGAAAAGTGCCGGTTTCCTCAAGTGCATCTTCTGTTGGCTTTCCCGACATGTGTGGCTGTTCTGCTTTGGAGGGAAGAGGGTCCGAGCTATTGGGTGTAAATAAGTGATCAGAAGATTGATGATCTTGGTTGCGTGCATCACCATCACCTCTATGGTGCCAGCCAGGGTCTGGCGGTACCTGGTAGCGGGAAATGTCGCCGAACAGATCGATTGCGGAGAAGTCGAAGTACTCGTGCGTAATATTCATTTGCTGAATGACACTGTCGGAAATGGTGACGTCTCCATGGAAATCTGGGGGCCGATGGATATCATCAAGCCTCTCAACTCCGGCGAAATCGAGACTGTTTTTCGCATTTATAGTGGGTTGTCCGTTAGCTTGCGGAAATGGAAAATCCGAGGCGGAAAGATCCGCTGAGCCAGCAAGAGCCGTAGCATGAGAAGAGAAGCCAGAATCGGCGGCCAGGTCGCGCGGGGGGTGCTCTGGTGTATCGTTGAAGTGGAGATGGTTCTTGGACTCTGGCCACAGCTCGGGGGCAAGTCTATCGAATGCTTGCATTTCCTTCTTGTTGAGAATCGAGTTCCTCCAGCGTTGGAGACCCGAGAGAATATCACCATGGTCGAGACAGCCCTTCTTGTAAAGGACTTTGGATATGGAGTAGGAGAAGCAGGTAAAAGCGAACACGTGGGACAACTCTTGAGGCTGGAAGCCGTTAAATATTTCTATTTTTAGCCTTTTTAAGCATGCTTATTATAGACGCTTTAAAGTCTTCCTTACAAGATAAAGATTTGTAGCTGGGGGCCTTGCAAACGAGCTCGTAGTGGTCAATGGAGTGGACCACTAGGGGGCAGGTAAAATGGGAGACAAGCCGGTGGAAGAGTGTGGAAGAGTTTAGCTTAGTAGTGGATTCAAGTGATGTTGGATTTATCTTCTATATTCCAGCTAGTGCTGTGAGGGCACTAAGCCGAATTAGGAAGATCAGAGGTTGATATGACGTAGGTGAGTCACATGACTAGTTAGTATTTAAGTATAGAAAGAATCGGAGTGGAATTGATATGATGATGGATGAAGAGAGGACAGCCCTTTTGGAGAGGGGGACTCTTCTTATATATCTAGTTCTCCGGATCCGCTTTTCCAACCCACTTTGAATAAGGTTTATTATTTAGGTTTATTTCGGCCGTTATTACTGTTATCTCCGAGAGAAACGTTCCGTTAACCTTGATAAGGAAAACCTTATTACAAATCGAAAGATAAGAAAAGCTTATATCAAATAAAATTATGTATAAGTTTTATACTCTATTTTTTAGCCCGAACACTCTTAGCTTATTTAAACCCTATTAGGGCATAGGTTCGGCTATATTAAACCTTAAATTGAAGTTTACATAACTTCTAACCCTGTAGACTTCCAGCCCAGAAATTCCAGAAATGGAATAATATTTTCTGGCTATAGGGTACGCAGTACAGTTATAGCCAATTGCTTATTAATGCTGTATAGGCTGTAGTTTAGTTTATGTTATATTAACTGCTATAGGGTATGCTTAGTTTATAAGCTTATTCAGCCTTATTTATAATTATAACTTATAATAGATTAGATTGATTATCTACCCCGCAGTGATTAAGGCTAGATGTGGCCTTTACAGTGTCACGGCCGGTCAGATTTAACACCAATCCTGGCCCACAACAACACAAAGCGGCCGACCAAGTGCTCTACTACCTCCACAACACTCGAAAACTGGCCCTGAGGTTAGGGGGTGGAGACGGTTTTAAAGTAGGCAGCGATGCCTCCTTTTCCGATGATTCGATCGATCGACGGAGCTCCCAGGCCTACATAATGAAGCTCTTCGACGGCCTTGTGGGCTGGAGAGCCAATAAGCAAGATACAGTCACTACATCCACCACCGAAGCCGAGCTTCTGGCCCTGGCGCAAGCCACGAAAGTAGGCCTATTTATAAGCCAACTGCTTGCCGAACTGTCTGTTCAACTGGATTAACACCACACTACTATTTTATGTGACAACAAGTAAACCATTCGGTTGGTGACTGCGGAGATAGCCACCCTACGGACTAAACTACGGCATGTGGATATTAAAAACCACTGGCTTCGATAGGAGGCTAGCCGAGGAGCAATAAAAATCGACTACACGCTTACATATAGTATGACGGCCGACGGCTTGACCAAAGCCCTGAGTTTTCCACTCCACCAGCGGTTCCTCCAGTAAATAGGGGTTGTAGAGCCCACAGGGGGTATGGTGGTTGAAAGAAGTACTGTGTGAACGAAAAGGTCCAGAGCCAGCCTTCGGTTGGCTATGAGGGGGTGTGTCAGAATAAAAGGGGGTTCAGGAGACCCCGGGCATCAAGTCAGCGACTGGATGCCTGGCACTGCCAGAACGGCAGTGAGCGTGAGCCACCACAATGACGAAGGCCGAATCCTACTAATAGGTCTATAAGAGAAAGGGGTTCTGGCTTGCAGCCAGATCCAACACAGGCAATTCAATCAAGCAGTTGCAACCCAGAGATTCCAGAGTGCACCGTTTTTCTGACAGGGGGAAGTGGGTTCAGGCTGCCAGCTGTAGGCCAAAAGCTGACTTGACCTCAAAAACTTTTGAGGTCGGGTCAGCTCACTTATTTTGAGGTCGGGTGAGCTAACTTTGAGGTCGGGTAACCTAAACCCCCTCCTAGTCGACGCTTTATCGAGGTCGATGTCTTGGCTGGCCTGTCTCGTTCGCTTGCCATGGACGATAAACTTCATCAAGGTAGACTTCCCCGTTAAGCCCGCGCTGCCCGAGACCCAGCATATGCCGTGGTTTCTCGGACGATCAGCTCAGTAACAGAAGCGAGCGCTTACTGCCCAGGTGTTGTTTGGAGGGGAAAAGTGGGGATTTGGCTTGGCATCATAGTCACGTCTCGCGACCTCGTGGATTTTAGAATGGTGGAGGGGAAGGCAGAACCACTCTTGCCTCAAACATCAATAACTTATTGTACCTGATCATCATGGCCTTTAGTGCAGCACCATATGTCATGACTGTACTGTAAGACTTCATATCTGTGGTAACCCCTATTATACCGTAACAGATTTAGTTTTAAAAAACCATTACACTATTGTTTACCAATACATTTGGTATTTCTACCTGTGGCTAAGACTTTCTACGTAAACTGACAAAGTCTGGACTTTTGAGGGGTGTGGCTACATCTCTCTTCGTAAGCAATCCACTTGCTGCGGAATCGTGTAAGGAGTATCCTGCAGACGGCCAAGCGTGTGACTGTAGATCTCCTTTCCGATCTGCGTGGCGGCGGGAACTGCCGCTTGGAACTGGCTCATCAGTCTTTGAAGCAGATCTCGACATCACGCCTCGTAAAGACGCCGTGTGAGCGCACTGAGCCAGCTGAGGCCAAGGCATCCAAGACGGCCAACCATGCCAAAGAGTTCCAACGCATTTTGAATCCGGAGCCGAGGAAACGAAGTTGAAGGGGGGATGGCCTGCTTCTTGCTGCGAGCCCAGACATTAATATCAAAGGTATGCGATTAAGTAGCGGCCGGATGCCGCGGGCTGCGAGAGCGCCCCCCAGCCAGACACCGGACTCGGCGAGCCTGGATGACTCGGATGGAAGTGCCAGTGAAGTGCTAGTGAAAATCAATTCGCGTCTGACGAACCGCATTTGTGAGTCGGCGCCGCGCCTGTGCTACTGGGTCGGATCTCGACCATTTTACGCCACAGGGTGGCCGGCACATCATCTTCAGCTGCTGTTTTGATCAGCACATGTCTGCGCATCGATATCTCGGAGAGAACCCCAGATTTGAGAGTATTGGTTTTAGGACAGTCACACCGATTGACGCAGAATTTTGCCAGGGTTCTGATGTTCAGCTCCCGCAGAGACTGCACCTTCCCACAGAAAACGTGAAGGAGATTGTATTCTACCAATGTATTGGACAGGGCTGGCAGGATTGAAAGGCTGATTCCACTTTTCGCATACCTAAGCAGCGAGTTCGGCCCAGACAGATTTCACCACATCCACCGTTTCCACCACTGACCTTGAATGGTAAGGCATTGGCTATCTGGTTCTCAGTCACACTAGCAAGTTCAAGCGTGCACCAACGCCGGCGCGGCCCGCCCCCTCGCTCGTCCCAGTAGCCCAGTGCGTCTTATCCATTGGCTTCTGTCAAATTACAAGTAAAAGGCGGGGCGCAGGTCGGAAAAGAAGCTTCACCACATGACGGACCGATGTTGGGCACCCTCTCCTCCGCTCATCAGCACCGATTTTGGCCAACGTTATTCGATTGAGGCGAGCGATATCCCGGAGAAAAGCCTATCTCTGCAGAAAGGAGCCGTCGTTCCCTGCACAACGATCACGATGTGCTATTCCCAATGTTTTCTTTTCCGTCTACCGCGCTTTAAATTTAGAGACATGAGGCCCTAGAGCCATATGGGGGGGTTGTTGAACAGGGGAGAAGCCGGGCGTCACTCGGAGGTATGCACCTTATTCGTTACCTCTGGCTTGATTCTGATCGTGAGCATAGACGGGGCAGATTAGGTCATAAAATCACGCGGAAGACTCCTGTAGTCACAACCGTGACCTGGAAGCCTACCTCTTTTCAGCCGTCGCTACGAATCGTTGGTTCGGGCTGCGAGATCATTGCTGTAGGGTGGGCAGTGGTGTTGAGTGTAGGTCGCAGAGGCTCCAATGTCGAGGGACAGCTTACGAGTTCTGTACGGAAGGCGTGCTTTAGGAAATGTAAGCTTAGTCGTCTGCATTAGGGAGGCGGCTGAAAGGAAGTTCGGCCGCAAACTGAAACGCTTTTTACCGTCACACTCGCTTGCTGCAAGTCGCCGGGTGACTCTACGCCGTTCGGGCCGCCAACCCCGCTTCAAGTTTCCAAAATCCGACCGAACCGGGCAGCCCCCAATCTTCCAGCCTTCAACTCCGATAAAGCCTCTCGATCATCACCGCTATTCCTTCCTATTTCCCACGCTATTTTCCACACCTCAATCCCAGTCCCTTCTTTGAACACGCTCCGTCCGCCGACCCAACCACCACCAACCAACAACTGCAATGAGCAACCCTCCGCACATCCTCCCCGCCACCCTTGCCGACGTCCCCGCACTCGCGGCCATCAGCGCCGCCGCCTTCGAAACGGACTCACAGACCGAAATGAAGAGCCACGGCAAGGCGCCATTTCTCATGGGCGAGTACGCGCTCAAGAGTCTCCCGAATGAGCTCAAGCACCCGCGGATCCGCATTGTGAAGGCAGTTGATGAAAAGACGAGGGAGATCCTGGGGTTTTGTATTTGGGGGTTTCGGGGGATTGTGCCGCCTGTTTTCCCTGTTGAGGAGGGGGGTGCAGAGGGTGTGAAGGAGGCAGCGAAGGACGGCAAGGGTGGTGAGGAAGCGAAGCCGGGAAGCGGTGAGGGCGGGGTTGCTGGTGGAGAAGGGAAAACGGCAAAGGTGGAGGAAAAGGAGGAGCCCCCCAAGCCCGACGATCTGATCGCCCGACTGGAGGAGCTCACGGACAGGGACCTCAGGGAGTGGATGGACGCCATCATGCCCAAGGACAACCTGGACGTCAAATGCATCTACGTCGTCGGCCTCTCGGTGTCGCCCGACTTCCAGCGCCGCGGCGTCGGCTCTGCCCTTCTGAAATGGGGAACTGATTTGATCGACGGACACAAAGGGGCGTTTTCATGGGTTCATTCATCGGCTGGTGCGTGGCCAGCGTATGAGCGCGCCGGATTCCGCACCATTCGCACCCTCGATGTGGACCTCGATGAATATGCGCCGGTCCCAGCGCCGGAGGACAGATATCCCGGAGGGAAGTGGGGGAGGTACATGTTTCGGTATATGGTGTATGGGACGCCGCCTCATGTTCCGTCGTATGTCTTAGCATGATGTGGGAGGAAAGCCTAGTGAGGTGGTTGAGATGAATCAGGGCTGGAAATTCCGCAGACAAGGTAGGCACCTAAACATATCACCACACCACTCGTGTTTTAGTGTCGCGGTGCACAAAGACGGGGATCTCCCCGGATCAACAGACCAATATCGCGACAGACCCACCCCTGAAGTGTCTGGTACAAGGAAGACATTAGGGCTCAATGGGCTTCCATAACCGCTTAACAACCTATCCAACTCGCTTCAACGAGGCTAGTCGAGGCTTTTGTATTGTGAATCTTTACCGGCATAGCTTGGTGTCCATATTAGATCAGGGATATGGCATGGCGTGTTCCTCAAAGTCTGCCCGCTGTATTTCTGTTGAGACCCTGCTCTAATTATAAACCCCAGCTATCTCCTGGCATTGAACATTGATCAAAAGCACCTCATTGCCAAGAAACTCCACAAGATCGAGGTCGGCTGTAATTGAAACTCGCAGCATACCCTGACAACTCCCTCGTCCATCCCCCAGGTCAAGTATTCCCGAGTAGTCCAGCGTTGTTCTTACGGACAACGTCATGGTGGCACCAACTAATGAGCCTCTGTATCGACGGGCCATCTGCGAAGCACTGACTTAAGGCGGGAACCAGAGACGGCGGCCAGGCGCTAAGGGGTAAATTACAAGAAACCACGGGGATCCGTTGCTGGCCTGAAGGCTTCGGCTGACATCCCGTTGGTCAGACGTCGTGAAAGACCCTGGTATGCTGTCCGCATTGCGCCTCCAAACCAGGACAATGCCCGATTCACCGACTTCCCCAGCGTAGGTGGAAGTGTAGGCAGAAATCCCCAGAATGACATGAAGGCCAAGCTCTTTTGCCTTGCTCCGAGAGGAGCCCTCGTGGAAGCTGGGAAGCTGGTGGTTGTAGCTGAGGTGCGCTTCCGGTGAGTGATGTTTTACTGTCGAACCGCAGCCGCCTCGCTAGGCGCTCAGGCGCGCTCAGGCGCGCAGGCGCCCTGCCGAACCAGGCTTCGCTGGAGCGCAGGGGCCTTGGATCATGTGCTCTCCCCACACACAGGGAGCTTCCATTTGTATATAACTGGGGGGTGCTTCGCACTCCCCTTTTCTACCTAATTAAGTCACTTTGCAACTGAACTTCCGCTGCTCGCGAGCCTTTCGTTCCACAGTCAAACGTCCCACACGTGTACTCCCCTGGGCCGGGATAGCGCTCCGCGCCTGCGGTGAAGATTGCACTCTTACATGATTCGAGAGCGGGCAGCGGAACTTTGAAGACGAGACGAAAGCGGGCTGCGGCGTCTGCAACGGTTGCCATGTCGAGTTCTAAGCTGGGCTGAGGAAGTCAACAACAAGACAAGATCCTGCAAATCGAACCTTACCCCGCAAAACCTGGAGGAAATTTCTCGTACGGATGACTAAGCGTTTCGCTACGTAAGTAGCGCCCTCTCAGCGTCGTAACAAGGGCCGGATCTCCACAAGAGCCGGCCCGGCCCGCTCATGGGACACTAGCGTAGTGGGTTTAGACCGTTATTATCGCGTCACGAAATGTTAAGGGATGCACCACGTTGTTTCTTGCGCGGGAAGATAGCTTTAGGCCGCTACTGAGAAGACTCGGAAACTGACGTGGTTGGTGACCGGGAAAGCGGCCAATTATTCCCCCATTCCCGCACAATGACTCAGCAGGGCGGCCTCTCGCCCCAAACAGACGTACTTCACGCCTCCTCGGCGAAGTGCAGGAGAGACTAGTGATGATGGCCAGAACGAAGCTCCCCATCTTTATGGGCAGTGGGTACGCCCAGGTCGCCATCGACTGCCTGAAATTTGTCGAGGAACAGCTTGGTGCCACAGAGAGGTTAAGTGCGATGGCCGTGTCTTTTTTGTCACGCGGGATGGGGAGGCTGGAGCGCCTCTCGTTCGGTGTAGGTGATCTAAGCGGTGACATGCTAAGGCTTGAGGCTATTGTTGCGTGAGGCACGTAAGGGAAGCGAAAGAAATTAAACAGAAATTTCTGATAATGTTTTGTTACTTGTATTGAGGGTTATTGCAAAACTTTTAGCGAAAAGTTTACAACACCACAACCCAATGGTTTCCTTTGTGTCAAAGCTCATGAACAAGCTGATCAGCGAGAGAGACTACTCCGCCCAGGAGATCTACCATATCTTGCTGGGACTCGCTCTCCAGGAGGACAGCCAAGTTGTATAAAGTGTCAGAAGCACTGCACTCTGGACTCTGTGAAATTGTAGGGGTTGTAACTGCATGATTGTCTTGCTTGTGTTCACTCTCTCCTTCTGGCTCTGGCTGGAAGCCAGAGGCTTCTTTATAGACTATTCTGCAGGATTCAGGCTTCGTCTCTCCAGTGGCTGAGGCTCACTGGCGCTCTGGCAGTGCCAGGCATCCAGTCAGCTCCGCTGACTAGATGCCCAGGGTCCCTGAACCCCCTTCTTTCTGACACAGAGCGTTAATTGCCGGCTCCGCGACAGGCAGTCTCACCCAATCGACATCACAGCGGAAGGCGATATTAAAGAGTTGCAGACAGCGTACGACAAGTATCTCTAACGGCCCGACTGGGTAGAGGAGATTTTTATACTTTAAGTTCTTATAAGACTGGAACTTCATAAGCTATAACTATAAGCAAGAAGCTTATAAGGCGTATAAGCACTATAGCTTACCCTGCGGCTATAAAATAGAACCTGAGCATAGCGTTGCGTACCCTGTACCCCAAAAAATATTTTTCCATTTCTGGAATTTCTAGAATAGATTATAAAAAAGGCAAGAAGTTACGTAAACCTTAAATCGAGGTTTTATATAGCCGAAACGTGGCCCAAATAAGGTTTGAATAAGCCAAAGATATTCGGAATGAAGAATAGAGTATAAAACATATCCGAAACTCTATTTTATATAAGGTTATCTATTATATGATAATGTATAATATCGTTATCTCTATCTTATCTATAACTTAGCCTCACGTAGCTACTGGCCGTAACAGCTGTATCGGCTATTCAGAACCTTAATTATCAAACTTTGTTCGAGTGGAATATAGAAGCCTGGAGCCGGAAAATAGATATATAAAGGAGCCGCCCCCTCAGGAGAGAAGTGTCTTAATCTTCATCCTACTCATCATCAATTCAACTCCGATTCCTCCCATCCCGGAGTATCCTATACTCCATTCAATTCCCCGCAACGTGCCAGTCTCCGAATTCTCCTACCTAGCCTAACAGCTTCACAACAACGCTTGGAATATGGAAGAAATTATCATTCCTTTTAACTAACCTCGAATCTTCTATTAAGCTACCCTCATCCACAAGATTCAAGCCCACGCCTGCTGCCTACTAGTGGTTTAACCTATAGATCACTACAACACCGTCTGCAAAGCCCTAGGATCCCAATCTTTAAGAGCCCTTAAACCTCTTATTCTATTAGTTTAGTAACTCGGGGCGTTTGTTCAGGCCGACCCTGTCGTTCTTTTTGGGCTCTGTGTGTAATATTACTGTAGCCGTTTATGTACGTAGCGATGCGTTCTCTGTCGCGTGCCACCGTCAAAAAGGAGCCGCGCCGCGCGGTTCTTTGAACCGTGCTTCTTTCAATCAACAATCGATCCGACGATTTTTCACCACGAAGACCTCCCATTGAAAGCCCAGTGACATTCTGGCCCTTTGATTGAAGGAAGATGACCTGATCCACAGTCGTGTTTCCTTTGTTGTTCCATGCTAGGCTCCGTTCCATGCTAGGCACCGTCACATACTAGGTTTTGTTCTATACTAGGTACGTATCTGTTTTTCTACGTCAGTTGCATTTGTGTCCCTCCGATTGGAGGACCAGTAGTCTGGAAGTCGGCCTTTCAGGCCGATAATAACGTTCTGTGGGTGTGGTTCTCTTTGTGGTTTCTTCCCTGTTGCGCCATCGCACCAGTTCATTAGTAAGCTTTAAACTGGCTTATATAAGTATTATATATACTTAACTAGCTTTGAGCCAGTCTTTAATAACTAAGTGTCCCTTAATCTCTGTAATATTAAGACCTTCTGCTTTATAATAAGCTACCTCTTAATCTTTTATCTATTAATCCTTTAACACGTTAGCGCTTTTAACTTATTTTATAACCGCTTAGTATTCTTAATACATTAGGGAAGTTAGTAAGGTTTAGCTAGGCTTAAGGTGTTCCTTAAATAAGTGTATTAACACTTAATTGTAAATTTACTATTCTACATTATCTATTACATTATTAATGCTTTAAAACTTTTATTAACTGTATAGTTAACTTAGATTTAAATATATTAATATCCTTTAACTATTTTAGTTACAATAGTAACGTAAGTAACAGCTGTAATTACTAAACGATTACATTTATCTTTAACCTTTTCTATTATAACTATTTTAAGATTTAACTTAGTTTTAACATCTTTTAAAGCTTTAGGCGTTTTCTTCTAAAACGTAGTGCTTAAGTTATAAATCGCAGTCACTATCTCCTATTATTCGCTAATAAACGTATAGATTATCAGAATACTTAGTTTAATATATAGATTTGCTACGTTAAGAACAGCTAAATTAATTAAGTCTTAAATCCCTTAATTTATTACATAGTATTTGAGGGTCTTAATCTAATTACGTTAGTCTTATAAGCTGTTAAGTTTCTAACTATCAGTTAAGATACTATTATAAAGTGTAATCTCTTTTGTTAAACGTCAGGAACCCACAGGGCTGTAGTATAGCGGCTGTAGCTCAGAGGAAGAAGTGCGTACTAGTCCAAGCCATACAACAGCGCTGTAAGCGCTGTAGGAAGCAAACAAATGGTCTGAATTACAGAGGCAGTGCCTCTGTAAGAGGGTTGTTGCAGCGAATATTAGCGCTGGAAACAAGAGGATCTGGAAGGCAGTGCCTTATACAATGACTGGAATGGAGTGGAATTGCTTGTTTTACTAGAATTAGATATAGGAGAGGAGAGAGCCTATTATAGGCTGTGGGAGGGTCTAGAAGAATTCCAAAGCCTTCTGTAAAGTGGAGCTAACTAATACAATAATGGAATAGTACTGTTCTAAACCACTCTACGTGGTTCTGTTGACGTAGTGGCTGACGTGGCCACTGTGATGTTCTAGTTGATTCTGTGGGGCAGTAACCCCACTGGATTCAGGGAGTGGAACCCCCTTAAATTCCAGAAGGTTCGGAGTGCTCCGGGGGGCCCTAAGGGGCCCTGGAGTGGGTTGGAATCTTCTGGAACCCTTTGGGGTTCTAGAAGATTCGACTAGTGGTTTCGGGGTACGCAACCACACTATAAGGTACCCGGTATAGGGTACTTAGTGGCTAGAAAATTAACATCTTTAATTATAATAAGCTAGATCAGTAAATTAGCAAACAAGTTTAGATGTGTTTAGTAAGAAAGGATTTTTCACATTATTATAAATTTGTAAAAGGTGCTGCTTATAAGCGTTTTAAATACTTTATTCTACACTTTACTTAGTTAGATAGAGCTAGGCTTATAACTGTAGAACGTTTCACTAAGGGTACGGAGCTTATAGAAGCAGTAAAAGTGCAGTTATAAAGTAACTTAATTAAGTAGAAGGGGGAGAGCGAAGCTCTTAGACTAAATAGAAAAGAAAGCTCCCTATATATGAGGAGAGCACATGATTAAAGGCTCCTGCGCTCCAGCCTAGCCTGGAGCGGTAAAGCGCTTAAGCACCTAACTGCCAAGAACTGCCACTGCAGTTTGACAATTTATAAATAACCTTCCTTATAACTGCTTTCACATACATAGTATTTATCCTCTATAACCTTTAAGTTTTAATCATTAGATACCTGTTAATAAAATGTCGAACCCAACGTTTTCTAATACAGTAGGAGTCTCCTCGCTTAACAGAAATTCTAGTAGATAGCTCCCGAATCGTTATACGTAAAAGGAGGTCGCTAAGGTTGTTCTGAAAAAGACTCCACCCGGCTAAAAGGTCCTCTTAAGGTATAGAAAGCCTTTAGTAGTTTTAGCGTGCCGCTGTGTGTGGAAGGTGGCCAGCCAATCGGCCTTAAAGGGTAGTATACGGAATGGCATACTATCGTGCAGCCTTTCGAATTAGTAGACCTGCTTTGACGGCTGCACAGGCCGTGCACATGTCAAATTCAGTCCACTGCATCTCTAATAGTTGCTTTTACTACGTGGAAAGAATGGAAAAGGTTGCATTTGAAATGGGAGAGAAATTAAGGTTTGTCCGGGGTCGAAATAGTGGTAAGATTGGACACGGTGGTCGAAAACAGGGGTGGACAAAAAGTGAGCCCCCAGACTTAAGGCTTGCCCTTCAGTTACAGTGCAGAAGAAATAGTTATCATACTACCAAGTCGAGGGCGCCGGGCCCTATAGCTCTGCGCGGCCAGCGCAGCATTAACGGCGCAGTGTCCTTCTTCCCACATAGAGTTATGTCAAGCCTAACCAGGAGAAAACTACTGGATTTTAGCTACAGCGAAGGCAGAGCTGGACATACAGTAGGTAATGTTAGCGTCCACCCAGGTCCAGTCTATCTCTACCTTCTCCCCTATACCCTACCACTTCTTAATATGTAAGTAGAACACTATGATCTTCCTGTTAGGTTAGGGTAATCCGCTTACCTATAAAGTAAGGGGGAGACCTAAACCTAGGCTTACTGTCAGAAGCACTGCACTCTGGATTCTGTAGAATTGAAGGGGTTGCAACTGCGTGATTGTATTGCTTGTTCGGCTCTCTGGCTCAGCCAGAGAACCTTCCTTATAGCTGTGAATAGTGGCAAGCTGTGTAGCAAAGCCGCGCGGCTACAATTGCGCGTCTGTGGCAATGGTTACAAATCTATTGTTATAGTGGTTTCCAGACTCTTCTTTCTAACTGTTCTTGCCTCTGGCTAGAACTCCCTTCTTTCTAACACTTACTAGCGTTTAAACCGTTAGCCCATCGCCCAGTATCCCACTTGATTCCTTCCCATTCTCCTCTAAGCCCACACACGCCGTTAGTTAAAAGAAGTCGGTAATACCATCTTACTTAATACCTATGCCTAAAGGGCAAGCCTATTGTTATCTACTTTATTAATCTTATCTTTAACTCCGCACTGTACACGTACCCCTTTAAAGTATTATTTCCAGGTATATTAACAGTGTAAGTCGCCTCTATAATCTTTAACGAAGTAAGGATAACGGTTCTGTTAGTGAAGCCTGTGCATTTCCAAGTCTGTAAGGATACCCTTACCGTCAGGAGCCAGGACGTAAGTGACACATTTCTCAGCCCACGTCAGATCGTAAGGCTCCTAGTCACCCTCGTCAATGTGCCGTTAGGCCCCTCCGAACGCGCGCTTATACTAGATAAACCAGCGTGGTCTGGGCTTACTGCGGGCCTTAAACGGAATAGCTGTTCTCCTGAATGGCAGCTGCCGTTTCTTAAAGATCGGGGAGTTGGGCATCGTGAAGCAAATGCTGGCCTGGGCCGTCGACAGGAAGTGGTGGTTGTGGGTGTCAAGATAGATGTACGAAGCAAGTTGTCGCAGCCGTCGCCCTCGAGAGGGAGGGGGGAAACCGCTCCTTTTATCGGCGAAGCTCTAGAGGCACTGCGCCGCCACGCGGACGGACTAACAGAAGCGCCGACGGTGACGCCTATACCCCCAAGCGAATGGGGGTAAGGATCCTCACGATGTCGTTCATGCGGTCGGATCTGAAGGGCCGGCGATGGTATAACGAGGCAGGCTGTAGTCGGGGTTAAGGCGATTAGAAGCAGCGGCCGTGGCACAAACGCGGCGAGATGATGTAGGAGAGAAGTCATCACAGCAGTCACCTTCGAGGGGAGGGGGAAGTCGCTCCTTTTATCGATAAAGCCCCACCCCCTGACGAAATGCATCGCCGTGCGGCATGGTCTTCTTCGGCGCGCCGTACCGCGGCCCCAACAACCCGGAACTTGAGGTTCTGGTACAGGGAAAACCGTTAGCGTCGCTGCTCTCGCAACTGCGACCCGAGGCGCCGCTGCTCTTGTCGCTCAACCAGCGCTTCCCGGTGGCCTGCAAGCACATCCGCGTCGTCAGCTGCTACGAGACTCATGAGACGCCGAACCCGCAGCTCAATGATCCAAGCAACCCCGACTCCGGGTGGGCGCGTACTGGGCTTCCCCGGTTGCTGGTCCCGCGGTCATCGGCATGTCTCGACTTGGCGCCCGACAAGGAGACGCGGATCGCGGTGCACGGCAACCACTCCAAGATTGTCAAGCTGAACGACGTCATCGGCGGCGAGCTGCATGAAATTGTGGCGGAGATCGGTCAGATGGTCGACAAGGCAGCGGCCGCTGTAGCGCTGCGACGAGCCACTTTTGGGCTGGGAGGCGTCGACTTTAGGTTACCAGAGGTGTTCACCTCGCTGCAGTACAAGCATGCTTAGTTCGTTGGCTGAGCCGCGGCCACCTCCAACGCTCCCGCCGGGTCCTTCCCGGAAGCGATCGACTGTAGCGAAAGCGCAGCAGATCGAGTTTCAAACTATCGTGATGTGTCGGCCGCTGAGGACTCGAAACTGATTGACAGCTTATTATTCCAGGGTATGAGTTTCCCTTCCCCGCCTACCTACTAAGCTGCCTACCATAAGCATACTAACCGGTTATTCGATCCATTTAGACGGGATTGTAGCGGGCCCTCGTGAGAAAGCCATGGGTGCTGGTCGAGTGGCGATCGTACGACGCGGCAAAGACACGTCCGGCTCAGCTCAAGGCCATAGACCAGGCCAAGCGGGTCGCGCACGATCTCAGAGCACAGGAGAAACCTGCAGGCTTACGGACGCTGGATTGCGTCGGGCTGGTACAGAACAAGGAGTCGCGCCGATTTGGCCTCCTCTTCAAAATGCCCCCCCGCCGCCGACGTAAGGAACAGACCGGTCACGCTGCAGTAGTACCTCTCCCGGGCACTTCTGGACGGCCGGCCCGTCGCCTTGCCCACCCTGGGTGACCGCATCAAGTTAGCATACATGCTCGCCTGCTCGCTAGCCGAGATACACGCGGTTGGCATCTTGCACAAGAGATTCTATTCTGGAAACGTACTTTTCTTCCCGGCCGCTCTACTGGCGCTATCTCGGCGCGAGAGCCGTACATCGGCGGCTTCGAGGTGAGCCGGCCTGAGCACGACCCTAGCGTGTCTTGTTGGTAGGCGGCTTCGAGGTTCGACCGCTGCCGCCACCCTGAGCTCTAAGACATGGCGTCCAACATGTTGCAGGGCCGCCTGCCATCGTCCCGAATGCATAATATTTACGGCTTGGGCCTTACGCTGTTGGAAATTGGCACGTGGGCGACCCTAGAGAATCTTGGCTTTGCGTCCGTTCCACCAGAGAACCTGGCGCAGAGATTCGTTGACGTCGCGCAGCGATCGTTGCCCCTTTACATGGGCCCTCTCTATTGCGATGCAGCACTGGACTGTGTCAAGGCGGGGGGTTCGGTCATCGATGGCCTCTCCTTCGTGGAGAAAGTCGTTAAGCGTCTAGAACAATGCCAGTGTCGAGTGTAGCTACCGGGGGGGAATACAAGACATCCTTTTTTTTTCCCCCACCTTTTTTTGGGGCTCCATCTTGCCAGCTGATCCAATGGAGTCTCACCGCGCTCGTCGACTGCGTTGACATCGACGCAGCTCACGCGCATCACCAACCAACGGAGAAAAGGATCTCCATTGGAAGAGACACAAGCGCTAGCACCGTTGGCAAGCGCCAATTGGGCGCCACTGTGATAAGATGGAAACTCATGGAATCCTCGGCCTAGTGGCCTTGGTATTAGAATAGCAAACCTGGGCCCCAGACTGACTGCAAAGGGCAAAGACCTTCGAGGCCATAGACAATTATTGTGTTTTTAGAATTGAGATTATTGCAGCGTCCACTCGCACTGTGAAGCTACGCTGCGGACCAGATATTCGCATCCCTGGGCAAGGTCTTGATCACATCCGAAGCCTTGAATATAGCTCACAGCCACAGCGTACTTGGCTTCGGCGGCTCGGGAGTGGTGGCCTGGGTCCACTCACTCGGGAATATGGGGGCAGGTCGGCCCAGCAGCACAGGTTTGGTATCAGTTGGATGAGAATTGGTGTTTGCCGAGCGTATCGGAATTATGACCCACATACACTAGGTACAGACTCCCGCCAGCTCTTGCCGAGAAGAGGATGGATTTAGTTCAATAGTCATTCACGAGCTCGCGTACTTCAGGGTACCTAGCCGCAGTCTCTCGGAAGAGTTCGGGAAGGAGATGGAAGTGTTCGGGGGGCACGTCGCCGCCGCCGCCGAAACCCGCCATAGACGCTTGGCAAGGACGCAAGAGCACGTCCTACAAAGTGCTGTCTTTGTGTTGCCCAGAGCCGATGGCGGGACGTTCACATAGCTGGATCTGGTTAGCTGAGAGGGGACGATGCATGCAAGGGTCGTGTGTGCAGTAGCCCAACCCCCATGGTCAACTTTTCCTCAATATCATTCGTTACTAAGTTTCAACGGGATGTTGGCCTTCGATGCTAATAGGCTACAAGCAGCTACACGTTCGGCTCACATGCATCAATGCGGCCAGACCGACTCCCACGACCAAGGATTTAAGTTCCACAAAGCAACGAAGTCTCGATAAGGATTGTCCGAGCTTTGTGCAGGGCAGCATTTGTGTATAAGAGGGGCCCCTATTGCCACTTCGAATTGTTCGCTGTCTCCCTCCTCAGTCACATTCTTCCACAATTTCAGCTCAGGCTTCCCACCGTATAGTCGAATCACTCCATCGTGAATTGATCTCTTCTCTAGTTATTCTCACCCCATCGACCATGAAGATCAGTGTCCTCCTCTTCCTCAGCTTCACCACCCGAGCCTTGTCGCTGCCGAATTTCAACGGCCGCCCTGGTGTACAACTCATGGCCGATCCAGAGCTCGAGAAACGCGAGGCAGCCCCTAAGCTGTTGCTGCCGCGCCCGTGCATGGGCGTTTGTCGTGCAGCAGAGCCGAAAACTAGCAAGTTACAGGCCGTACACTCAGTAACAAGGTATAAACTAACTAAGGGGCAAGGCACACCTGTGGAATCGGCAAGTGTGTGATAGCATGCGTTAGGTTAGCATGTGTTAGGTCGCTGTGTAAAGTTTACCTAGTTTGACAAAATAAAAAAAAACAAGAAAACGGGCTTTTAAGACGAATCTAAGTACCTACTCCACAGCACTCCTGTTATTGCAAAGGTTCACAGTAGGTTATAAAAGTAGTAATAAGGAAAGTATTTCAGAGCTCCTTTCCTAGCACAAACTCGAAGAGGGCACAGGCCCCATAGTGGGCCAACTATGGTGTCCCAAGTCAGACCCGGGACACGGCCCCGGGACTGTCCCGAGTGACGTCTCGGGACAGAACACTGGGACACTACAGCTTTACAGCATCAATTATTCTGTATAGTTGGGGTGCTCTACACCCTGTCCTAGGGAACTGATCCTAGTTCCCTACGTAAGTAATACAGTTCATTTTCTAGAATCTCGTTCCGCTAGCCCTTGATAATCATTTGGTCATCTTTTCTTTTCCGGCACTGGCTTAGCCATTAGATCATGAACCCGAACCCTAACCGCCAAGTCCGGTTTTACCAGAGCTGCCTTCCAACCCAACACCACTATAAATTTCTCAACAAAGCACACAAAAATGCCACAGCACTAGACAGTAATGTCTGTGACTGAGGTATGTGCAAAAGTGAAAAGCGAAGATTGCACTCAGAATCAAACTAGGGTTACCAAAACCAGAGTCTGGTTTGATGACTGCTACACTATATAACCTAGAATTGCTATTGTAACTATGGCGACTGACTCGGAAATGTGGCTCATGAAACCCACTAGGCCAACGTTTGTCCCTCGGAACATATTCCGTCAAGAAGAGTGGTGCTCAAGCGACTTGGCCGGCGGTCCTCCACAAGGTAGGCCGAAAGGCCCTGTCCAGTTCCCAATAGGTCAGCTCCCTAACCCTCCAAGAACCCATCGTCGTCGGCCGCGGGGTTCCCCCGCCTCCATGCCGACAGCAGCACTGACAGCATACCCGGCCTAACTTTCAGCACCTTGGGGCGTGTAAACCCGGCGAGTGCAAACGCTATATCCCGGTCTTGCTCAATCGCGTCACCCCCCCTTTGTTCATGCTATCGATCCTCAGCTCGCGCAGTGTCGTCTTGTGACGGGCAACGGCGTCCTAGAGCGCAGGCTTGGCGTTGTTGCCATCCCACGATTGCAGGGCCGTCACATTCACTTTAAAATTCCTCCCAGGCATCTAGCTTTCACAAACTGGAAACCATCTTTCAGATTGTTCTGCTTGTTGTGACACAGGCACAATCATCTGTCGCACAAGTCTCAGTGCACAGATTAATACTGTTGGTTAGCTGGGGCTATGTAGTGCCCACCTAACAGTCCTCGATGCTGACTCGGCGTGGCACATACAGCATCCTCATCACCTGCCTCATCACCCTCGGCCTCTGCATCTGGACGACGGTGCACTTGGTCGAAGGATAGAACTCATTAATCGCGGCGACGACCGGTCGCACGTTAATCAGGGTCTGTGGCGTGATCGCCTGCCATGCGCTTGCTAATGACGAGTCGGTCGAGCGTTATCACGTCTGGGCAGCTGTTGGTTGGAATTAAGTCCCATCTTTATTTCTATAAGGTTCTAACCAACACAAATGGCAAGATAAGCCTTTAGATATATCACGATAATATCTTAGAAGTTGCAGTTCGGCCTTGTCTTGATGCGGGTAAGAAGCTCGTTCTTGAAGAAGATAGCGATTCAGGACACGGACCAAGGCGAGGTTATAATATTGTGAAGGCTTGGAAAGAGGAGCACAGTCTAAAACACTTTTTTAACACACAGTACTTTCCAGATCTCTCACTAATTGAGAATTGCTGGTGAGCTGTAAAACAGTACATTTCCGCTAATATCTCGATAACTGGCCGCAGATTGATGGAGTTGGTGTAACTAGTTGGGAGCGAATACCACAGTCGAAGATCAACCAAGACGTGGATTCCATAGTAGTGCGTCTGGAGGTCTCATGACTGGCTGGTAACAGGGTATGACTTAGAGGTACCAGCTTTGCAATACAAATTTAGCTGTGTCGTAATGTACCTGCAGGTACTGAGTTCGCTTTTTTCTTTCAACCGCTTGCCACGGTCATTGCGCCCCTTGCCTAGTGCGCGGGAGCGCGCACCGTGAGTCCGCACAGTCTTCGCTGCGGGGGATCTCTCGGCCCGCGCCTGACCTAAAGGGCGGCCTGCAGGTCGTCACAGTGATGCAGTTGCAACTACGTCATTCACCTGTGCCACGTCATTATCTTACATTTGCGCTATGTTGCTGGTGGACAGCTAGAACAAGGAAAGTAGGGCGACCTATGAGGAAGCGTTGCAGTAGTTCAAGAGGTAATCCTGTATTGCTGCTCTCCCGACTATGGATAAAAAGCCTTAAGGCCCCAGAAGCGTGAAGCCTGTGGCGCGTCCCTCTACACACCTGTATTACATTACCGATCCAGCATAATATTTCAGAGTCTCTCATCATGCCTCTTTGCAGCATTTGTCGCAGGCTGGATTTTGCACATATTTCACGAATAGGAACAGGGTTTAGTGAATTCTTCCGCTCAGGAACTGGCCACGGTATATTCTTAGCTTTTGCTACGCGTGTACCCCCCTTTTGGCTCTGTATGCATCCCCCTCCAGAATTACTGCGCGTGCACCCCTAGGGTTAGAGTTTTACTAAGCATGTATGAGCTCAGAGACCGCAGACATGACTCGGCACAGAGCGGATCATAGGGATTGAAGTTATAGCCAGTGGGCAACGCTAGCCCTATCGCGTGCACAGTGTCAAGAAAAAAGGAGCGCTGCATGCCCCGCCAGCCTGGTGAAAGTGAGTTTCATTGCTCATGAGGGGGCTTGAGATACTTGGGTTCAGTTCGAACCTCTAGAACGCAGGATTCCTGGGGCCATGGCTCTTTAATCATCAGTGGCAGTCACACTAGTAACCGTGTGGTGAGGCAGTATGAGCCAGTTTTTGTCACCCAACTGGGTAATATCTGTGTCTTGGCGCTGCAGATGAGCGATGGAAGAACCAATCGAGCAAATCGTGGCGCTGCCGAACCTGCGATCCAAGCTAGAGTCCGAAAACCTCAAGCACAGCACTGAACGTGCAGTGGAATCGACCAGCCCGAAACGAAAGGGGGGTGCATTGGGTGGCCTTCTGTCGCCACGTCAATCACTTTTGATGCTTTGATTGGCTGGCACAAGTTGAGGAATGAGCCCCCTAAGATCGAGGCTCACAATGATGGTTGGCTAGATAGGTACCATATTAATTACCCATCTATACCCTTACTGCCTGATTACCATGCCTTAGTACCCTATTAAAAAGAGGAAAGCCCCAGTCGCTTCTCCAAGACCGGCCGAAGCTTGTCCCCGGGACACGGCGTCTTCCCGTCGCCAGGCGGGAGAAGGGCGAGGATCTCCGACGCACTACGTCGACCGAGCACGACAAAATAGCCTGGCTCGCTCGGTAGCTTCCAAGAGATAAAACTGACGAGGCAAGCCCAGAGGACTCCCTCGCGAAAGAATAATTTACATGAATCTGGGTCTTTCGTCTGATCAGAAACCATGGGGATGCAGGCTTCCAGGTGGTCAATGAGCTCGAATATGTCTGGCGTGAAGTCCGAATCTTTCTCAAGGGTAGATGCATACGACAGAATGTCCAGCACGTGCTTGCGCACCGAGCCAAACGAAAACATGCGGTAATCGGTCGTGAGCTGGCCTGGGAAGTACACGCTTTTCAGACGCGCAACGTTGGCGCGGAACAGGGACCTCGTCGGACAGAAGCCTGGACGAGACTTGCTGGCCAAGAAATCGGCCATGTCGCGCGTGCGGAGGTAGTCGCGGACGGTGCGGTGCATGAACTCGACGGTGCAGCAGCTGTTCGTTTCCAAGAGGCCCATGGTCCTAGCGTTGAGGCGTCTTGCACCCTGCTCTCGGAGGGCGCGTATGGACTCCTCAGACAACTCCTTGACCTCGACGCCGAGCGCATAGTCGATGTCGTCGTACTCCAAATCATGCAAGTTGAATAGTAGAGCGTCGAGAGGCTCATCGGCTGCCAGGGCCATCCGCAGGGCGCCCGCCATCTTCTCGTGGTAGAACTGGTCGACAGATTCCAGCATCCTCTTGAAAAAGGGCTCTAGGTCGGTCGGGAGGCTCCGGAGCCGCCTCTGAAGGTCTGAGAAGCTGTCGTCGTTTCTCAGCCCGGTCCTCAGCTGCTTGATGACCAGGACCACCCAGAGGAAAACGCCGCTGGCTCTCTCTGTGATCTCGCTGGGAAGCGAGTCAGCGTGTTCGACACGAGCTGCCAGATAGCGCCAGCGGGGCAGTTGAGAGAGGTGGTCGTCGACGTAACCGCGGATATCATGCCGTGTTAGCTCGTGGATGTAGATCTTTCGAGCCGGGTCTGAGCCGAAGGCGTCCTCGAAGACGTTCCAGGGCCGGCTCGACACGCAGAGTTTGATGTGCGGAGAGGATGCCAATTTTGCGAGATCTTCACATAGGTCCGAATGGTCGCCCTCGTACTCGTCCAGCCCGTCGATGAAGATGCATATTTTCATGTGTGGCATGAGCGAGCTAGATACTCTGTGCAGAGCCTTGCGAAGGTCGTGCAAGACCCATGGCTCGTCCGGCTGGCGGTCGAGCCCAGTCCAGATGGTCTCGATAAAGTCTGGAAACTGGCGGAATATCTCGTAGAGCAGACTTCGGAGGAGACCTTCTTGAGATCGCTGCATGGCAGTACCGGGGCTCCAGAAGTAGTGGCTGATGATCTTGGGATAATAGGGGCTAGACCAGTTCTGCAGATGCTGGAAAGTACGCTCGTTATCGGCGATGAACTTGACCAGTGTAGACTTGCCGGATCCAGGCTTTCCAGATATCCAAAAAATGCCCCCGTTTTGTTGCTTCAACCACGCGGGAAGCTTGAGATAGCCGCTCTGCATCTCGTAAGAGGGATCTTCCAGCGCCCATATGAAGGTATTCTTGTGAGCCTCAGAGATTGAGCTGTGTCTAACGGGACGAGAGTCGTAAGTCAGTCTCCGCAGGACGGTGTAGTCTGCTCGTACAGAGGCCTCCATGGTCGAGAGTCGGGAGAAGTCGTCTGCCAGAGACTCGATCTCTGCGCGCGAGAACCCCGACCGTGTGGTTGGCGTGGTGCGGATGTTGAGATCCTTCAGCGCATTCTCGATGTCCTCTAGCTTCTTGCTCGCCTCCACGCTGAACACCCTGCTTTCTCGCCTGAGACCTTCCAGCTGGTTTCGGTGATGGATGTGGTACTCGCTAATTCCGTGTCAATGACGGGAGGAAGTCCATCATGGGTAATCCTCACGTTGATATAGAGCAGATCTCCGTGGTCAAGGTCTCCTGCTTCTTGGAGAGCCGCTGCTGGAGCTGCTCGATCTCGGAACTCTCCCACACGGTTTTCAGCGCCGCCTTGAAACTCTCCCATTTCCTCGCACCGACATTCCTGCATTTGATTTTCCGGATCAGGGCCAATAGTTCGGCACACTCGTCTCTGCATTCCCCCGACAGCTTCTGGAGTGCCTCGGCGCGGCGGCTGGCTAGACCGCCATACTCAGTCTTCTCCAGGTCGATGGCGAGGGTACTCAGGGTCGAGTAGATGGATTCAATGTCTTGGATTTCCCGCGTCGCCCCGCTCGCCGACTTGTAAATCTCGGTGCTTTTGGAAACCAAGCTAAACGCGAAGGTAATGAACTGGGCGACGCTAGTTGTTACGCTGAGTGCGCTCAATGGATCCATCGTGCGGGCACTTGGGTACCTATTTAAAACAGAAAATGAAGAGAAAGAAAGTGTGTGAAGATCTGCGCAGAGCCGAGGAGTGAGCTTGCCCTCCCTCCTGTCGTGGGGTAGGTATGGTAGGTGCGGCTCACAGCCCAATTTCATGAGGCGGAAGGAACCGACCTGTTCTTATGCTGGAAGCCAGACCAATTGTGGCTTATCTCTGCACCACAGCCTCATTTCCTCATGCAAGCGCTTTTGCTCTCCGCCCCCCTCTGCAGGCACTGCATGCTGCGCGTGACACAGCCCTCATCACATCGCTAGCAGAGAGCCTCATCGCACCACGGAAACGCTGATCTCCAGTGGGGGCCGTGCCACTCCCCTGCGTTGTCTGCACCCCTCAAGATGCGGACGGGAGCCTAACGTGCCTTGGTGATTAGCCCACCACCCAATTCGCTACACCTACGACGGGTCCTTGCGCCAAGGGCCCAAAACCTCAGGTTTGCCAGTTTTGCCAGCTGCCAGCTGCCAGAATTGGATGTCAGGAAATGAGAATTCCAATCGTGCACCCTAGGGCGCGTTCTTTTTCAGCTTCCTTGATCAATGAGCCGCTTGATGTGTTCCCGAGTCCAATTCCAGCAGCAATTGCCCAGGCCGGCTAGCTCAGTGAATTTGTTGGCGGCGGCGTATCAGAAGGCCACGAGCCAGTTCACAACGTCCCTTCCTGTGGCCGCATCATTCCAATGCTGGGTACGCACCGTACATGCATCCATCAGCCATTTTTCGTCAATTCTAGTACTCGCGCAAAGCAGTGTTAGACACTAGACCATCTGAAGTATCAGCCGCTGTAATTGGTGTTGCAAAGAAATTGGAACTGTGTCAGTTTCGCTTGTGAACCTTTCGCAAGGTAAGTGCAATAGCGGGTCGGTAGAAGGATCCCAGGGCTTTGCCGGGTCCTTAGAACCATTTGCAGAGGGAGGTGGAGGTGGGGATTACGACGCGGATGTCTTGGGGAGTTAGTTTCACTCCGCATGTATGTGCCTGCCTACGGTATGGTAGGTAGGCAGTAATGGGACAGTGAAGATAGGTACCAAAGGTAACGTACAGTGATCAAGAAAACTCTCCATCGGGTGAAGCGGCACCGCAAACGCATCAAAGGGATCTACCCGGCCTGCAGGCAACGCTAGTAGTAACGAACGGTTGGCGTTGACCTCAACAATACTACTCTCGGCAAGCGCTGGGCTTGGCGCTGTCGGCTTGTCTGTAGTGCAGTTGTGGGTTGTCCCAGCGGTGGTGGTGATGTTGTCCGATAGGCTAAGGTAATTTACGACGCGGACCCGACGGACTCTTATATAGGCCTCGCGTGAGGCGTGGGAGCGGATGAGGCGTCTTTCTTCCTTTCCGGGCCACGCCGGGGTGGAGATGTTGATGAAGTGGAGGGGTTGCGTGGGGACCATCTTTTGGTTGTGAATGGTGTTTCGTTCTCCTGACTGAGTAGGTTTTAGATATGGGATGGTTGTAGGTTAGCAGTTTTACTGTCTTTTCTTTCTGTTATTAAGCCACCATTTTCACTCCCGCTGAATGTCCCTGGGGATAATTATTTAAGTTGACTCGGTCGATGTGTGGGATCTTACCTCTGGATTTCTGGATTTGTCATCGTGTTAAGACGAGCATTTCCCCTTTTTAGACTCCTTTATCTAACCCCACCTGGCGTCCTTCTAGGGCTGTATGTTACTTACTTCTTTATTAGCAACTTTTATTAACTCTCTTTTTCGGTGTTGATAATGTCTGGAGTCTTGGAATAATTAGTTTATATTTGTAAATCACACCTTGGAAGCATTTGAATAGTGTCAGAAAGAAGGGGGTTCAGAGGCCCTGGGCATCTAGTCAGCGGAGCTGACTGGATACCTGGCACTGCCAGTACGCTAGTGAGCCTCAGCCACCAGAGTGACGAAGCCTGAATCCTGCAGAATAGTCTATAAAGAAGCCTCTGGCTTCCAGCCAGAGCCAGAGGAACAGAGTCAACACAAGCAATACAATCACGCAGTTGCAACCCCTACAATTCCACAGAATCCAGAGTGCCGCGCTTCCAACA
>Ga0247758_1000376_pt1 | contig 39712 bp, 45 predicted proteins | sample UWRJL156409C4_FD_180950 | JGI IMG/M metagenome (GOLD analysis project Ga0247758, IMG submission 180950) | Plant litter microbial communities from Arlington Agricultural Research Station in Wisconsin, United States - UWRJ-L156-409C-4 | ecosystem: Environmental > Terrestrial > Plant litter >...
GCTCCGAGGTGATCGTCGGCCAGGGCAAAGGAAGGGTGCGTGCAGAATCCAAGGCTCTGGTGAGTAATCGCGAGATCATCCCCATTCCCAGCGGGGACGGGCGTGCGAACGAATGCCACTTGCCCTTCGCCTAGTCCTTCACCGCGACCTCTGCACGCGCCTGCTATATGCGCCAGCCCTCTCTAGTCTATGGAGATCCTGAACATTCCGCCCTGACCGGCTGACAGCCAGCTAGGGGGCTACTCCGGAGACCAGCGTCAACTTCCACGGCACGCCCCGTTTCAAGCCCAGCCGCCCTGTCTCAACCGCCCGTCGACCGCCATCACTGAAGTAGCCTAGCCCAGGGAACATTCCGCTCGCTTGGGGTCTACTCTCGGAGTGGAAAAACTCCCCGTAGCGCAATCAATCAATTGAATACCGGTGCTCAGGTCGCATCATTAGCAGATCCATCCTTCCGGCCAGCGATGGGGCCTCAGTCAGTCCGCACCCCTCTATCGATCGCTCAGTCACCCAACAATTGATAGTATCGTGCTAACAAGCCCCCAACTCTGTACACAGGCAGCGGGATGCGATCGCCGGCGCCCGGCAGGACAGGACCCCGAAGCAAGTCTAGAGCAGCCTGCAGCCAGGCCTGCCAGGTCTCCCTCGCGTATCTCGGAAAAGGCGCAACGAGAAACTGATCGCCCATCGCATCCATTCCAAATCACCGCATCGCATCGGCAGGGAAGGGAGACCCCCAATTTGACCCTGGCATGGCAGGGCACGCAATAAGCCCACTCACGTAGACGCAGACGCCTTACTTCTGCGCCGGTGACGAACTTGGGAATAGTGACGACCACTCAGTCTTCCGGGGCTCGTACCTACGATTTCGCCAAGGCCGACCGGGCAAATAAACCTTCGCCGCTGCAGGGGAAATAAGGCTGGGCTTTTTTGCCCATGACGATCATTGACGCGATGATCTCCCCGTACACTAGAGTACAGCGCGGAGAGGACTCACGGTGAGGTCATTTACAGCCCTGCCCTGCTGGCTTGGCTGGTGTCGTGTTCCGGCGGTAGGGGCGCTAAGCCTCACCGTCGATCAGGGTTGGGGGTGCTCGGCCCAAGATGGATGGAGGACAAAAGTTCGCTGTCCGGGCCCGGACAAGATCTGCAAGCCGAGATCTCGCCAAGGCCTCTGCTGCCCCGGACCGGCCTCATTCAGATTGGTGGTTGAGAAGCGCCGAATTGGAGCTCCTTGCAAGTTTTTGCGCGGATCAAAGGAGCCTAGTGTATCTGAGCACCTCATCCTTTTTTCCCCAATTGCTTCCCCCAAAAACGAAAAAAGGGTGCACGTGAGAGGGAGCGCTGCAGCTTTGCTGCACTTGCTGCAGTTGCTGCAGACAAGCACGAAACGGCCGAGCTGAACGTCAGTCAATTCCTGCTGCCTGGCTGCACAACGCATCGACAGCTGAAGTGCAGAAAAAAAGTTACGTGCCTGCCTGCCCTATGAGGCAGCGACCGCGATGCAATGCGCGACTCGTATCATGGTGATAGGAAGATATCGTCGCATATGGCGACTTGTGAGGGAGGCCTCGGCCCACGATGGAGGCAAGTCCGATCTTTCCAGTGGTCGAGGCGTCGAACCGCCGCGATTGCATGTTAGGTGGGTAGGTAGGCGCTGCGACGGGAGCCTATTCGCGGCCTGGTGTGTCCGAAGGGCCTACCAGAGCCTCAGTTTACCCTCACTGCCACGTTCTGCCGCGAAGACTAGCTGAAACAATTTGACACCGGTGTGGGGTGCCGGGCTTCTCCAGACTTTTCTTTCACAAGGCCGGTGGCCAATGTTTTTTTCGCGCTCGAGTCCCATCGTCCACACCATTGAGCCGCGATTTCGATATATCGAGTTCCCGTGATCAAGTCAGCTCCAGCGCGCGGGCTGGTGCCGTTAGCGTCAACGCCAAGCCAGCCACCTTGGGGGCTCTCTGGCGGTGCGCCGGCCGCGGTTGGCTGGGGGGTGCCCCCTCAAAAAAGAATATTTCTGCCTGCCGGGGACAGCAGCTCCGCTGTTGGTGTGGATGGGAGAAGCAGCTGTGCTGCTGTGGTGACGCGCTTGCATCGCCGCTTGTAGAGAAGAAAGTCTGACGCCCGCGGAGGCTTTCCGCAGCGATAAGGGGTAAACATTGGCATCATGAAAAGGGGTTGGTTGGGCGGGGGGCCGAAGGGGAAGAGGGCAAAGATGACACCCCGCCATGCGTCTCGCGTCTCGCGTCGCGCGCCTGGCAGCACTTCTCCCAACGGCGACAGATGGCGGCCAGGCCGGAGAGGCGGCTGCAAAGCAGCTTTTGGCGTTGTTGAGTTAAGGTTGATGCTGTCTCTCAGTTTGGAGCGAGTCTCAATGCCGTCTCCGATCCGGCGACAAACGCGGGGATCTGAATGGGACAACGGAACGGCCTGCGCTGTGGGTCAGGGGCCAGGAGCCACGCGCTAATGGGAGGCGCCGGACGCGGATATTGGACGAACCATACCAACCACCGTTATAGGGTGTGGTCGATCACCTTTTTGGGAGCCTTTGCACTTGCGCTCTCCCGGCAGAGAGGGATCGATTGGTGATGTTGGGCGTCTGGTTCGCTTCCCCAGCCAAATGGCACCTGCCGACATCCCCCCCGGCCGTGACAGATGCTCTGTTGGAGATCAGACGCTAGGATCGGAGACAGGCTCGCAGCAGGGGAGGGTACCCAAGTGGCCTGAAGCGGTCTGGCGCGTCACCCTCCTGGTCGGCGATCATTGCGGCAATGCCCCCTGTCGAGCTGAGCTGGTGGCACGCCCCGGGCGTGCAGGCTGGCGGGCTGGGCACCCAGCCAGATGTGGCAGGGACAAAAAGCAAATCCGCTGCACTACTGAACGCCTGCCACCGAGCGTCCAGGGGGCGCCGAATCGATTATTCCCAGCTGGGGGAAGCCCCGAGTGATCGGCAGCAGCGATGCTGCAGCGCTGGCGCCTTGACACGAATCAGGCAGTCCTAATGTCCAATGGTGCCCGGCGTGGCAGCGGTGGGCGACAAAACCTTCACGCTTCGGGTGCAGGCCACTGGTTTGGGACGCCTAGGGTCAGGAGAGCAGCCCCTGCACCACTTTTCGGGACTTTGACCGAAAGCCACGTCGACTCGGGGCCCTGCCGCCCTGCTGCTGCCCTGCAGCAAAGGTCGCGGTCCGGAGGCAGATCGCCTGCAGCCACGGAGCCATGCGGTGAGGCGAGCTGACGGCTACGGTCCGGATCAGTCTTGTTCACCGTTCAGGGACGCAGGGTCTTCCTGGCGAAGGCGTCAAGACCGGAAGCCCCGCTGACAACTTCCTGACTCTCTACTCTCGCTTTGGCTCCCACCCCGACAGAAAGCAAAAGGCTGGATTCATGAGCCACCAGCCCGCTTCCCTCTTCGGCACCGAAACGTCTGGCGCTGCAAATTTTCTGGTTGTGCGTCTGCGAGATATCGGGCGGCCAACCCCCTGGATTACTGGATTACGGACACATGCCACCGGCGACAGGCCTTCTGCTCCCCGCTACCTGCCCTGTACCCAAAATCCCACGTGCGGTGCTTCTCCGGCTGCCCAGCCTGTCTCTCTATCCCTCGGTACGACGCGGGTACGTGGCCTGCGATGTGAGTAACGAACGGGACAATGAGGTCAACGAGCCGACCACACCTGCTGTCGAGGACAGCAGAGCCGCGGGTCTGCGCCACCAGACAAGTGGATGCGATGGAAGGCTGAGTTCCGTCGATCGGTCTCCCCCCTGCGATAACCTGGGAACGTTGTGCCCGTGATCTTGCAATCTCCCATCCGTAGAACGTTACAGTCGCCTTCGCGGATAAGCATGCTCTGGTTCGCCCGGATACTTCCTACATGAGGGGTTAGAGCAGCTGGGGCTTGGGCCCCCACCGTTGAGATCCTGAACCTCGATGGAGGGCGTTTGCATCAGGCCATGTGCCTCGCCGAAAGGAGAGACTCTCTGTTTGGTCCAGGGAGTCAATCGCGGATATCTGCATTTCGGACGCGGAGATGAGCATGATCCCGCTTTAGCGTCTAGGCTTATTCCCAGTTCTTCGGTTGCTCATAGGAGAGGCCAAGTGAGGACAGGAAGCCAGCTGGGCGCTCTGGTGTCCCGTTCCGCCCCCTTCCCCAGCCGCGCTTGCTCATGCCCGCGATGTCCCGATGCAAATGCCGTCATCCCGCTGGGGAACCCATGTTGGTGGGGGACCGTTGAAACAAATCGCGGGTGTCAGCGAGCCAATGATGTGGACGAGTGACAGGTCTCCCTTTGCCTGGCGCGTTGTCGGCGAACCCTCTACCCTCTGACTGATGGTGTGGAGTCTCTTCATATCCTAAGCCACTGAACCGATCCACGTTCTACAGCAACGGCGCACTGGCGCATATTGTTGCTCTCTCTTCCCACGAGCTTGTGAGCCCATCCACTGGCCGCCCCTCGGTCTGGAAAACATGGATCAGTCGACACGAGGTCGATATGCCGCATCGTTTGCCCCACCGGACTCGGACCCCATCGTGTCTGAGATCTCGCAATCGACCACACTGTGGGATGGCGAACTGCATCGCAACCCAAGGCCCGTGTTTCACCATCTGCGATGAACCGAACCTGGTTGGTGAAATTCAAACCCGGCATGTGTTCCTGGGCTAAAAACCGAGAAGTCGGCCCCAGACGGATTCCGTGACGAACATGAGTTTATTCGCCCCGCCCTCTCCCAAAGAGTCACGTCAATGAGCATAGGCTGCAAGAACCCTCTCTTCTCGTGCTTTGCCCTTGCCCAACCCTCAAATCCCAGCAAGTTATAGTATTTCCTGACGCATTTTGCCCGATGTCAAAGCAGCGTGGAGTGAGCCAGTACCCTGGCCGTTGTTAGTGGCGTCCCGCTTCGAGGTGGCAAAGGAAGTTGTTTCAACGAGCCAACGTCGTTGGGCGGCAAGATGTAAGCCATGGAAGTCAGGCCGTGTTGCTAGCCTTGGGGTTACACTGTGTCGTGACCTTTTCGCGCGGGTTTGCTACGGACGTAATAAAGCTATGCTCGCACAAGAGAAATCAGTGGCCCAAACACATTTAGAGTGCCCGCAAAGCTGCAGAATCGAGGTGCGTAGCCGAGATGATGTGTAATTGTGGCTACCTGCGTGTCGTGTGGATTGATCACGATGCGACGTGCACGACCTGGAAGACGGCCCACTTTTGTTCGCAAGGCCTGCTCCTTTGACGCCAACTCGAGTCTCAATGAATATATTCCTTCTTATGGCCTGTAACTTCTATCCCCCGGACGGCATTGATGTAGTGTATCTCAGTGACACAACAGGATGCCTATCTCTGGTCGAGTGTTGTGCGCTCATTGCACCACGCAGTGCGACGACGCCTTCCAGGATCCCGGGTCGGCCTCCTCGAGCATATAAAGGCGCAGTTTCAAGAGCCGACGATATGACGGGGTGCAGATGGGCATTTTAAATATACAGACGAAAAGATGAAGTTGCATCGTTGGTACGACTCTCTTGCTGGTTGACTGAAGTACCGGTACGGCCGTGTATGGATGTCTGAAGGCAATCGCCGGCCACAACACTCCTCAACTGGACAAGGTTTGTCCTGGGCTGAATAGAAAGGTTGGTATTCGCAACCCAACCCGTGCCAACTCCTGATCTCTTTATAGCGCATCATGTGACAGTGGCCGATGTGACTATGTATGTAGCGGGTCTGATTTGATTACTGGCATGCGCCTGGTGTCTCGAGTGTGACGAGGGAACGTGCGCTCGAGCCGCTAGACGAGGAGCGACATAAGGTACTTGTCACTGTCGTTCTCCATTAGCGTAGTCTTGTCACGCAATGAGAGAAAGAGCCCATTGATGTCCGCTGTCAGCCCTGTTGCGACGTCTCTCGCTCAACCGTACAGGCTCTTATTCAAGACCGTCCGCTCAACGCGAGGGAGTGACGTTCGGCTTAATGAGAGTCCGGATCGGCCCCGGGCATGCACTAATGAGGAAACTTGGGTCGCCGATCGGGACCTGATTAGGAGCCAGTGCATTGCAGGCGTGCAGCGATGCAGAACACCAGAATGAGGAAGAACCCGATGCTTCATTCCCATGTACACCTTTGCTGAGCCAGCACTTGGGGTATGTGCTATTGGAGAAGGATGTGAGACTCGACGTCTCCTGCCGTGCGGATGCGGTTACCCTCCCAGGACAGAAGATGAACACAATGAACTTGTCCCGACCGTGTGAGGGATCATCAGGTGAAAGGCATGTTAGAGTATGCAGTCGTGCATGATCCGTATTGATGGCAGGGTATGCGAGACAAGAGTCTTAGGCAGGACTGCAGTTCGGGTGGTCTGGGGATCGAGCCCAGAACCGACTTGTCGGGCCTCTCGACAAAGCAGGGGCTGTATATTGCGGTTGGACAACTGCCACCGAGGGGACCTGTTCTGATGTGGGCAAGCGTCCTTGTCAACGGGGCCGTCCGCCGACTACCGCGGACACCCGGAGTCAGAAGGCATGCGGCGGATGGGGGCCTCAGGAAGCGTTCGGAGATGGCGTCACTCCCGCAGTCGCGGCACGAGCTGGAAAGAGAACCGTTGCAGGTGTGCCGGGGGGTTGTGGCTGTCTGAGTAGTCCTAGTAGGGCCCCTAGCAGGAGTCGGAAGGGCGGATCTGCGACATGTCCGCGGTGGCACAGGTCAACTGCCGAGATCTGCCGTCTGGGGACTGCCAAGCGCGATTGTTGCGGGGGGTCGAGCCACGGTGGTAGCGACGGGGGTCGTGTGTCCGGACGAGGTCGAAAATGGCAGCGTACCCATCAGGCGCCGGTCCCGCTCTAGTGAGATCCAGCAGCGTGCGTTCGCGCGGAGGAACCGGGCCTGGGATGCGATGGCGCACAGCGCGAGGAGCAGTGATACGAGAAAATTGGGATGCGGAAGCCGTCGTGGGCTCGGTCCCAGGAACCCTTCTGATGGAATCTGCTGGATGCAGGCAGCGCAGGCGCTGGGATGCTGGGCACTTTGCTGTACGGCCGTACACCGTACACTCGAGGACGGGCAGCGGACACCTAGCGGGCAGCGACCAGAGGTTCTCGTCAGCACTCGCCGTCCCCGCTAACTGCAGCAACCTGGGAAGCGTGCATCGGCCGGGGCAGGCAGCAACAAAAGGACCGCAGCGAAATGGGGGATGGTGTTTCTCGTATCGATAACGCCAGCTCCAACGGTCGAGGACGTGCCTAGTGCCAAAGCATGCGACGAATGATGCGAAACAATCCCAGACTTGCGAGCTGACCTCTGGGGAAAGGAGGGGGGGATGGAATCTTGAATTTTGAGTGGTACAGAGAGCGAGTCCAACCAGAGGTTCTCTGAGCGCGGAGGCAGCGCAGCTGAACGCAAAGTTTGAGCCCCGCGAAGCCCCATCTGTCATAGGCGCGGCAGGCATGAACCTTTCCGCCCGGGCCACTCCCGGGTGATGCCCGTCAGTGCCTTCCCTCAGCAAATGGAGATGCGGAATGACGCTGCGCCAAAATGCGGATGGGAAAATTCGCGCAGTTTCTGGTACCTGCTTACTTGTCTTGCTCGACTGTTCACCTGCAACCCACCAATTCAGCGCAGGTCGTCCATGTTCATGTTACCATGCATTCGCCTATTCCGTCCCGACCGTCCAGGTTGCACGATACGACCCATGGGTACGGAGTACATATCTACCTGAACATGCACCTCGCCCAGCAGCCCAGGCCCGAGGTCGGGGCCTTTTGCCACTGCAGCCGACCCGCTCCACTGGCGGTCCCCGGACGCCCTCAAATTCCAGGCAGCACAATTTTGGATCGAATGCCGGGCGTCCTGAGGTAGCCGATGTGCCCGGTGCTCGGCTCAAATCTCAGCTCGTCGCCGGCATTCTGAGGTATCCAGCGCCGGAGACTGAGCCCGGGCGATGCTCACGCACGCATTCAAAGGTTGGTGGCCAGTACGAAGGGCACCGCTGCTCGGCCCCAATACCTCCTACCTGGCAATAGCAGCGACTACGTGCGTATCTGCTATAAGCAATAATCGCTGTCTAACCCATTGGTGCAGATGGCCAACGAGAGACGAGCTTTGCGATGCTTGATCCCTGGGAGAGACATGCATCCAAGGTGGCTGCACGCCTTCTAGTGCGGCTGCACTGCTCGCTGCTCGTCACTGCGTGCCCGCTCCCACTACTACCTGCTCCCATCACTCTCTGCCTGCCTAGCGAGACCCGGCGAGCGCTCGCCGGCTCGCCTCCAGCCCTGCGCCGCTGCCGAAGCGGAGAGATGTGGGCGCTGTGCGGCGTTCGGGATCGTCCCGTCCAGGGACTCCATGTCTGCTCGGGGCCAGCCGTTTTTGTCCAGGCCGTCATTATTGACGGCCTCGGCCATATATCTACTGCCCAAAGCCGTGCTCTGAGTTGTCCACGTTCTCCTCCCGTGCTCTCTGCTCACCCCACTCTCGTTTCTTCCCACGCTCCATCTCTATCCAGTGCGCCCCGTCCTTGATCACAACCGTGACGCCGCCTTCCTCCTGCAGCGGACCCACCTCGACGCCCTATCCGGACCCTCCTCATCGGCGCACGAGAGCTGAGATAATCTGCAGAGTTTACGCCTGCTTCGAGACGGGCAGCAGGGCATGTGGGCTGCGACCTGCCTAGCATAGCTGGGACCCATCAGACAGCTGCTCCTAGGTGGCGACACGATTTGCATCAGAAGGACAAAAGACGGAGAACAGGGGTTGCGGTCCCGCTCGGTAAGCTCCGAACGTTCGATGTGTCGTTGCACTCCGCCGATTCAACCCAGCTGTGCAGTGCAGCTTGCAGCGATGGCAGCTGGCGGCTTGCTCGGCAGGCCAAAGCTTGCCTGTTTGGGCCTCTTTTGCAAGCTCCAACCGCCATCTCCGGCGCCAGCTAGCTGCGGGGGACATTGGCTCCCCTCTTAGTGCAAAAGTGCATCTTACACGCGCGGTTGCCAGCGCGCCGCGCGAGTTCGGGCAAGACGCCGTTGTTGGTCGTTGCGGTTGGCTTGCTAGGGAGACAAGTGACGCCGGCAGCACCCCAACCTCGCGGCTGGCCTTCAGATCTTGGGGGTCAGGATGGCACGAGCCCAGCCATGTAACCATTGCGCATGGCATGGGAGGTCATTGTGCTGACCCTTCCCACGGTGGCATCTGGCATTGGTGGCATTTGGGTCGATTCCCCTTTGCCACCCTCCTGTCGCTTTTGGGGGGTCTTTGAAGTTCAGAGTGTCTGACCAATGAGTTGCCAGGTTACACTGCACGATTTCGCATCCGCCGTCTGCCAGAGGCAGTCACTGGACTGGATTGCTAGCCGATCTGCCACTGGTCGCCATCGAATCTCGCCGGACTCCGTGGTTGTGCAAGCAGTGCACTAGAAAGGCGGTCGGTGGTGCTGCGGACGAGAGTCGGCAGAGGTTGTACATCGCTGTCGACGGATCGCCGTGAGAAATTCGCCCGGCGGCCGTGGAAGTGCCGAGGAGGGAGCAACACGGGATTGTCGCTGGACAGATCGTCTTGATCACAGGGATTGCCCAAGGTGCGCCGGCGCCCCCAACACCAGTTCCCAAAGAATATCTCTTTTGCTGTGTTGAGCGGCCTCATCCCCCCTGCCGTCCAATGGAAACGCCCCTAACACGCCTTGCAGGGAACTCCCTGCACAGTCTGCTCCTCGCACAACCCCGACCATCTCATTCGGCCAGCCCCCCCTGGTCCGATTCCCGACGATCCTTGTGGCTACACCACGGGGTGTCTGTCGAAACCCTGGAGCCTACTTACACCGCGCTTCCTAGTGAGTGCCTCTGCCCGCTAGCGGCCATCCCTGTCTGCACATCCCGCCGTCTTCGATCCTCATTGCTTTTCTTGGCTTTGCGCTGTGTCTTGATCTTTTGAGCACCGTCTATGTTATTTTGCCGGGTTTCTTCCTTCTTTTCTTGGGCTTTCGCTTTTGCGTCCTTCTTGCTGGCCGCCCTCCCTGTCTCGGCCCTGCCTTCTTCCCGCCGACCTCTTCGTGTCGAGAGCCGCCCTCACGAGCGATCAGAGGAGTCCACCCAGCTTTCCCGCCACAGCCGGGCCCCATCTTTGCGGCCTGACACTCCAGTCGAGCCAGCTCCACCCTCCAACAACCCTTGCATCATTGGCATCGCTTCAGAGACAATGGAATCTTGCATTCAACGGCCGGATCAGTTTCAATCTACCTTCAGTCGCGCGCCGTAGTGCCGAGCATCGTCACCCGTCCGCTACCTGCAAGGTCAAGAGACCCCCGCGGGATTGACAGACTGTGCGACCAAGAGCGGTTTCCCTCACCTGAAGCGCTCTGCGTCCCACGCGCCAAGCACAGGTCGGGAATCGCGCTGAGTGGAGGTTGAAGCGGGGGACGAAGCTGCTTGTCGTTGTCCCCGCCATCTGATGCGCTTTCCAAGATCTCAAACAACATTCCTGTGCGGAGTCGAAACCCACACCACCATCCCAACCCTTCCGAGATATGCAGCTGCTGGTCCGTGTCTTTAACATCTGCCTCCCATCATTCGCACTACAGTCGCACTACACACACCAACTTTCCTGCAAGAGCAGTTTCTTTTTCTTCTCCCTTCCCTCCCCTATTTTTCTTTCTAATACATCGGAGCGAGACGTGGTGTTTCTGACCTGTCTTGCATCCTTGGTCCCCCAATCCATTTTCTGTTTCTCGCTGTCTCTACCCGACAACAGACGAACGGTTCACGGGAACCTGCAGCTTCTGATTGTAGGCGTTCTGACATCGTGCTATGCGAACAGGTTTAGGATAGCCGCATACCGCCAAATCCTGTCCCCACCGCGACGGGCCCGAGATCCAAAGTTGAGACTTGACCAGCAGCATCTTTGTGCGAATTCGGAAGTGAGTTGGGTCCGCCCTTGTGCCCCCGGGGGAAGAGCGCTGTTACACCGGCAGGTATTCTGGAGGAAGCAACGAACGACTGCGACTTTGGCTACCACAACCATTCCTTGTCCTGCGTTTTGGTGGAGATGGTTGGATCTGAGCTGACCGACATTCTGGCAGATTTGCGACTAGGACTACTTCTTTCAGGACGCCAGTGGAAAGTCGCTAGGATTCCGAGGATCGGTTCAAAAACGACCTGTCGTTGCAGGAGAGGGCATCGACCCACCCACCGCCCCTTTGGATAACGTTGTTGGGAACCATCACGAAAGGGGCTGTGTTTTGTGTTTTAAGGGAGCTGTTTCCTCGTCTGGGGCTACCAAGTGATCTAGGAGCCCAAGCGCACGTTCACCTGGCTGTCTGATATCGTACCGCAAAGTCGCAGTGTGAAGCAACACATCCAAGGTGAGTCCGTTCGTGTCCTCTGCAGAGCAAGCTCCCGTCGCAGATGCGGGCGGGACCGCAAACAGAGTCCACTGTTTCACCTCCCACGTTCAAGGCGGGCTCGTCGTAGGCCACTCCGCTAACATTTCCTCAGGAATTGTCTTCGTTGGCTCACACGGCATCCGTCCGACACCTGTGACACGGTACTCCCACGGTTCGAGAATCTACCTACCCAGCTTTCAGTTGCTGCACTCGCTGCAACGCCCTTCTCATCAACAGAGGCGGCAAAGTTGAGAGGAGTCACTGCACTGAAACCTGAAGTCATACGTCAAGTCGGTTTGAATGTCTGCAGTCAAGTTTGCACACCCGGTCTACAAGGTGTATGAAGTAAGTAAACACTAAATCTGCGGTTGACTGTCAGCCCGAAGCGGCTGGTGGCCATTGCTCAGCCCCCGCCAGATGCGCCGCGGTGAGGCGCTCAACGCCTCAATTCTCACCTTCGCCATTGCTCCTGACCGAGGCATATTCGCCATGGGATTTCTCATGCTAGGCAGCATCGGCCCAATGATTGAATTTCAGAATGCGGGTGTTGGGACATTGGCTGACATCAATCCCCTTGCCCTCACAGCCCGGTTACCATCCACACCGAACGATAATACTCGACGAGCAAATAGAGTCTCCAGAGACACTGACGATACGATTGGAAGAGGAAGCCGCGCAAACCGGAGGAGACCTCAGTGGGAACTCCCCGGCCGGTCTCCTGCCGATGTCTGCGTACAAGCCCCAACCGCCCCAGCTGCACGGTAAGTGATGAGCCCTGACCGCTGTGCGGCGTGCAAACCATGCTGATCACAGCCTTGGTGAAATGCGCAGGCTATGCGGACTCGACCTATACGCAGTACTCGCCGCAGTCGTACACCACGCAGCAATCGGATAGTGCTGCCTCACAAATCAACCAGCTGGCGTTTGCAACCAACAATGCCGCCGCTGGGCAGTATCTTGCGGCTCAAGCAGCGTCGAGCCCAGTATTGAACGTCATCTCGTGCTATCCCAGCGCAGGGACCCTGGGGACCAAGGTTTCGATGAAGGTGACGAGCCAGGGCGACCTTCTTTCCGGCTCCATGTCGTCGTCGGCCCCCTTTGTTTCGGTCCTCTTTGGATCCCATCGCAGCGCAGCCGATGTGGTGAAGAATTCGCAGGACAGCAGCAACGGAACGTGCACCTACACCATCACCGCTGAGGCGCCCTCGTTCTTAAGCACAACCTGCCCATCGCTGAGCAACGTCCCCCTGACCCTGCTTGCCGAGAGCGCGAATGGGACAGAGATTGCGCGAGCAAGCAACGCCGGCGTTTTTTCGTACCATGACGCAAACAGCACTACTGCAGGGAATAGTGTGGGTGTTGGGGGCTCTGGTGACACCAGTCCGCCGGATCTAGGGTCGCCCAAGACCCGATCACCTGTCCAGCGCGGCAGCCCACCACACCACGGCCTGCCAGTGCCGGGCAACACTACCAGCCCGCCAGGTACCCGTGGCCACTCCAATGTCCCTGTTACAAATACATACGGATTCCCGCCCAGCCTCTCCGTCGCCACCGCTGCGTCGCAGACTCAACGACAGGCATCTTCCCAGTCCGATTACGTTGCAGACACCGCCGCAGCATACAATCAAGGGAGCAGCAGCATGCTGGGGACGTTTCGCAGCTCGTCCTTCGCGGACCATTACCCCCGCGCGCCACCCGTCCTGAGGTCGCCACACGGTGTCGGATGGACCCCCTTCGGGAACCATATGGACTCGGTCCGGAGCTCTGTCACAACCATCCCCCATTCCTCACATACTTCCATCACACGCCCGAGTCTCACTCCCCTCCAGCACTCGAACTCCAACGCCCCGCAGCTTGTCCGGACGAGCACGCTCAGCCAACAAGGCGGCGGTGGGTCTGGGAACGCCAATTACAACCCCTACGCCCTCTACCAGACGAAAGCCAGCCTGAAGCTCGCGGGGGATCTTGTGTCCATGGCGGAGAACTGGAACCCGGAGGAATGGGACACCAAGCGCAGACTGGTCCTCTTCAAGAAGCAGCAAAATGGGACCGTTGTGACGACAAGCTTCAAGCCCGTCAGCGCGTCGGAGCGGCCCCCCAACAGCATCTGCATTAGCTGCATCTGGTGGGCGGAGAAGGAAGACTGCTTTGTCACGTCGGTCGACACCATATATCTTCTCGAGCAGCTCCTCGCCGCCCCCAATCGGTTCAGCGTGGAGGAGAAGAATAGGATCCGCCGGAACCTGGAGGGGTTCCATCCGCTGACGGTCAGCAAAGGCAAGGCCGAGAGCGAGGAATTTTTCAAAGTTATCATGTCGTTCGGCAACCCGAAGCCGCGGAATATCGAGAAGGACGTCAAGGTGTTCCCGTGGAAGATTCTGGGCCAGGCATTGTCCAAGATCATCTCCAAGTACAGCGCCGCGACCGCGAGCCTCAACACACAAAGCTTGAGCGGCTCGTATCCCGCGCTGCACCCCAACAATCCTGGCCCCGCATCATCCACAGCAGCTGGGGACATCGCAGGTGCCGGGTACATCAACGCGGCACATCACCACACAGACTCTATTAACAGCCCCGGCTCACGGCCGCATTCCGGGGGCCCGCATTCATGGGCGGCGTACAGCGGCGCCGGCACTCGGACCATGTCGCCGTCGCTCAAGACCAGCTCCCCGATTTCGACTTCTGGGCTCCGCATCTCAACACTGCCCGCGGTTTACGACAGCAGGGGCTCGACGCACAGTCTCACTTCGCCGTACAGCGTGTCCAGCGCGCACCACGGTTCGCACCACAGCCAAGGGAGCTTTGGGCAGGCGGCGATTCCGGTGACGCAGGGCCACGCGCGCAGCTGGGAGGCGTACTCGGCGGCCGAGAGCTATCCGGCACATGCCAGTCACTCGCACGTCTACAGCGGAGGGCCATACGGCGAGGGCACACAGCGTGCCTAGTTGGCACAGCTGTCAGCGCCCGTCGGGCGGCGGTCGCATCGCTGGGGGCTGGCTGACGGTCTGCGCCCGAACCGCGAGACCATCTCTAGTGTCTGGTAGTGGTGCGGGGTGATGGGGCGGGGCGGTGGTGTGGTGGAGCGGGGCGGTGGTGTGGTGGAGCGGGACCAGGCGGGCGCGTGGCATCTTCATCCATCTGACGCGGCTGGGTGACATGACTCAGCGATGTTGTGGGGGAGGTTAGAAGAGGTTCAGTGTCGCCGCCAGGGCCGAGTTGGAGGCGATAAGCAGCAAACATCGACAGCACCTCCTCCCCCTGAAGTCGGCCGGAATTTCAAGGACCATCACGAGCCGCCACGCTGCGACCCGCAACAGCCGTGAAGTTAGAAGAGGGGCACCCACAGCCGGCCGTTAGCTGGTGTGGGACCAGCAGCAGGATGATCAGCTGCTGCGGCACAGCCAATCAGGGGCCGGCCTCCACCACCATCTCCATCGCCTGGACACCTCCCGATGTCTCCCTGCCAGAAGTCTCCGATGCAAACTAATACCAGCAGATCTGGGACACTTTATTTATCGCAGCTGTCTGCCGACACCGTTACGCTGGCTCGGCGAAATGCGAGGGATCTGCAGCCACCACTCCCACCCGGTCTGGCGATCTATTGACGGCATTCATGAACATCCTGGCCGGTTATTGGACCTGCCCCCGAGGATGCCGACCGAGGCGCGCGGGTTGGGTGTGCAGACTGCGAGCCCGCGAGCCGCGAACTGCCCGATATCGAAGCTACTGCACGCCCTGGGGGGACACGGGAGCAGCCTGCATGTCTGCATGACGCACGGAATCTGCGTCAGGCGTGCATCGCCGTTCTTGTTGCCCACCACCAGCGCTGGTCCCGAGACCCTCCCCAGTATCGACAAGGCACCGTCCGCCTCTCATTGATGGCTTGCCTACCACACCCATCTCCCGCGCCGCCGCAACGCCGGACGGACCAGTCCGCGTGCCGAGCGATCACGGCAGGGAAGGGACCTCTCCTTGCCTTGGATCGCAGTCTAAGACATCCAACTGCCGATCTTGGCGCCCTTATCGGCTTTCTACTTTTCGCATCTCATCTACAAACCTTGGAACGGACAGGGGGGCAGGTCAAGCACGCCCCAACTGACGGCACCCTCTGGAACTCATACGAAGCTGTTGTGCACGCATCACACAGGCAATTGCGCACCCCTAGCCTGTTTCCTGCTTCCTCACTCGGCCTACCTCGACGACAGGCCCACTCCCCTCGATGGCTGTGCAGGCGGCCTCTACACGCGGCCTACTGGCCTATTATCTACTCAGCATTTTTGGGCTACCGGAACGGTCTACATTCAACGCCATATCGTCGCCACTGGGCGGCCTGTCATGATTTGATGCTTGGCGTTTCTGCATGTACGATTTTATGGCTCTCCTTTTTCACGCAAATTACAATAATCACGATTAGATGTCGGGCCTCTATTGTTTCGTATTTTCCCGCATTGCATTCATCCAGGCGCCGCATTTCAGTCGTCATACACACTGCGTTTTGCATTGGGGCACTGGCGTGGGTGCTGTTGGTCGTTTCTCGCCGAACAAAAAAGTCTCGGTTGCTTGGTGGCATTTTGCCTTGAAGGAGCTACTATTTGGGCGTGTCCGTCTGGCGCTTGCCGTCGTGTTTGTTTCTTTCGGCGTCCTGTCGTTGGTTATTAATGGCTGGGGAAGACTGCGAGATACCCTTCATTCCGATCCTGTCGTGTTGCCGCCTGTCCGCTGGGCATTCTGGCGCGTCTCGTTCGAGCTTTGTGTGGGAGTTTAGGGCATCTGCTTCCGGTTGGATGGTATCATTGGGAAATGACTCTTGGCTTGGATGAACTGGGCTTGTTGCTCTCATGGAATCGGGGGAGTGACAGTGGTGGAGTTTGCTATTTATTGGATATCTTTTCTTTTCGTCCTGCATTGGGTGGCTTTAGATTGTACCGGGATATGTGGTGGCATATGGGAACGTCGTTGTCTGCTAGAAGATTGTTAGGTGTTATGCACAACCTGGCTTTCTCGATTAGTTTAATACCTGTCTAACATGATCATAACTGACGTCTCTGTGTTTGTGATGCTGTGACCATCGGTTGTGACTGGCAACTTGAAGCATGTAAGTCCAAAAGCGCATGCTGGACGGGATAAGCCACGTCTTTGTTTATGGGTAGGTAAGCTTTCAAACAATAAGCAACCTGGGCTTGCTGACCTGTGGCACAACCTGGCGGTTAGGTACCTGACTTCCGCACAATCTTGATGTAACAGGGCAAAGCCCCGAGTCCCGGCTTTCCTGCAGCGTTGCGACTCTCCTGTGCGACTCGCCCAAGTTGGAAGACCCCATTCTTCCCCCGCACAAACAAAGATCCCACAATGGTACCTCTCTCATCCCTAGTTTGTCGGGCTCTTTTTTCGTTCACGCAATCGAATTCGCATCGCAATATATGGTTTTAAATAAGGTGCACAAGACCAGGGGGAGGGCAAAAGGGGGGGGACCAGATGCCCAAAACGCCCCCCTCCCACAAAGTTGATATTCTGAACTCAAAACAACAGGGAGAGTTCGTAGCACAGGCTACCTGTGTACGCGAGTTGACAGTTTCCCTGACCATGTCCTGAGCAGAGCCTAAGCACGACCGCAGGTGGTTTTGTGGCTGACTGGGGTACTGGCGGCAACCTTTGTGTAAAACAACAAGGATCTACGCGCATATTTTTGAATGTCGCTAGTTAGGGGCCCATCTCAAGCTTGCTATCAACCTTGTGTCAGACGACTCCAGCCGATGATAGGGGCGAAAGCTAGAACGAGTGTAGCATCGCTGGAGATCGGCCGGCGCCAGCTGCAAGAAGCCTATACTAGGCGGAGCCGAATATGAACGAACGGCGGAGTAAGTTTCGTAGAACTCAAGCCACCAGCGCCGACACATGTGATGCTGACTCGCAGGTGCCAGCCGGCCGACATTCCACGCTGGACAACATTGGATGAAATGGACGCCGATATCTCGCTCGACAATATGGAACTATCCCCTCTAGTCCTCGCCTCGCTGCTCCCAATCGATGAAGACCCTCCAGAGGCCTCGACCGACAACCAACGCCCCGAGACCGAGCTCAACGAAGACGGCAACCCAACAACAGACGAAACGATGATGGAACTTGCGCAACTCGACCTCTGGGCGCTCGGCACCACCCGGCTCGGCGACACAAAACTACGCGCCATCGACGACGCAGCCTACATGCAAGACGCCATCGCCCGCGAATGCGCCACCTCAAACACCCCCATCCCACCATACCGCCTCACCGAGCTCATCGGCCGAGGCACCTTTGGGCGCGTCTACAAAGCCATTCCCCTCGCGGCGGTGGCGGCCGCCGCCCCTATCGACCCAGACCTCACCCCGCGGCCAAACCGGCCCTCCTCCCCTCTCGCCGCGCCCCCAAAGACCGTCGCCATCAAAATCATGTCCATCGAGGAGGGCGACCTCTCCGCCCCAGGCTCGTCAGACACCTTCTGCGACATCCTCCGCGAAGTCGAAACGCTCAAGATGCTGCGACACGCGGGCGCGCAGAACGTCAACACCGTGCTGGACGCGTTGCTGGTCGGCCAGACAATGTGGATGATCACCGAATACTGCGCGGGCGGGAGCGTGACGACGCTGATGAAGCCGACAGGGTGTCTTGCGGAGGAGTGGATCATCCCCATCTTACGCGGCGTGGCGAGCGGGTTGTTCTGGGTGCATCAGCAGGGGGTGGTGCATCGGGATATCAAGTGTGCGAACGTGCTGGTTACGGACGAGGGGGCGGTGCAGATTTGCGACTTTGGAGTGGCGGGGGTGTTGCGCGGGCAGTTTGAGAAGCGGAATACGGTCACGGGCACGCTGCAGTGGATGGCGCCAGAGCTGTTTGATGAGCGGGTGAGTTACGGGAAGGAGGTGGATGTGTGGGCGTTTGGGAGCATGGCGATCGAGGTTGCCACGGGGATGCCGCCGAATGCGGCGGAGGCGAAGGGGATTGATTTTGAGGACTTTGGGGAGTTCTTGAGGAGGAACTCGCCGAGGCTGGAGGGCGAGGGGTACTCGGAGGGGCTGAAGGACTTGGTGAGATTTTGTATGGTGCCGGACCCGGCGGAGAGGCCGAGGGCGGAGGAGATACAGCGGCATGGGTATATCTTTGGGACGGAGGAGACGCACCCGACGGAGATGCTGGCGGAGTTGGTGAGGAGATATCGGAAGTGGGAGCGCACCGGGGGGGATAGGATGTCGTTGTTTGATGCTGAGGGTGGTGCGCGGGGGCTGGCGGGTGATCAGGGGGAACCGGGCGCGGACGAAGGATGGGACTATGGGACGGTGAACGAAGCTGACCAGATGATATACAACCGGGCGATGGAGAACGTTGACACGGTGCCGGAACAAGCGGCGAGGCCAAAGCCGATGGCTAGGCGGCGGCGAAGGATGCCACCGGTGGATCTCGGGATCCGGGCTATCAGGCCGCCGCTGGAGAAGGCGTTCGACCCCAACACCATCTCCAATTACCGAGACCACGCACGGGACTTTTACGGGTCAAATACACCGCGCCCGTCCCAACACGACGACACGATCCGCGAGTCCCCGGTCCGGACCAGCCTGCCTAACAGCGAAGATGTGTTCCCTTCCCTGCCAGATCAGGAAACCATCAAGCCAGCCAGCCGGTCGAACTCATACGACAAGACGATCTCACTCTTCGGCACCAACAGGACCCAAGACTGGACCTTCCCAGCCATGCCGTCCGCCTCGGGGGACCCAGACGTGGTGATATCCACCGCACCCGAGAGCAGCAATGGCTTGTTCATCACCACCCCCGACTCCGAGAACGGCGGCGTGTGCGATTCGAACCCGACCAGGCAGCGGACCGTCTCGTCGCGGGTCTCGACCATGAGCCTCATGAGCTTGATCGACCTCGACGCGAGCCTGCCAACCCCAATGGGAGAGGCCGGCCTACCGCTGATCTCGCCCATGACAATGGACCCAGCGGCAGCGACTAGGAGCCATAACTCCTTCGACGCGGCGTTTTCGTGTGCCCCAAACCCGACCAAGCAGCGCAACATCTCGGCGCGCGTCTCCTGCATGAGTCTCATTGACCTCGACGCGAGCCTGCCAACCCCAATAGAGGAAGCGGGCCTGTCGATGATATCCCCCATGTCGATGGAGCCAGCAACAGTGGCGCCGGCAACGGCCATCAGGCACGGCAACACTTTCGAAGCGGCGTTTTCGACTGCGTTTGCGACCATCACCCCGCCTGCAGACACGGAAGACCAAGAGTATCTGCCGGGCAAGTATCGAGAGCCATCGTTGTATATTTCCTTCGCCGACGAGTGCTCGAGCGGGGATGAGTCGGTCCCGCGCGTGCCGAGGATTGTCCTAGGATCGAGGACCATCAGCGACGAGTCGGCCAGCGGCGCGTCGGTGCAGAGTTCGGCGACGAGGGCCAATTATATGCCGCTGCTGCCGTTGCCGCCGTCAGAGGAGGTAATTCTTGGGTTGGGGTCGAAGGAGATGCTGCGGGAGGAGGTGCAGCGGATGTTGCTTTCAATGAGGGACCATCTGCAGTGCAGTTCGGATATGATGGCGCGGATGCCTGTTCGTCGGGCGGTATGAGGTGTAGGGTACGTAGTATGTCACTTAGAGATCAAGTCTTTTCAGCATCTTGTGGGCGTTTTCCATGACGTGATACCTATTCTCGTCGCTGAATCCGGCTTCTTTGCAGCGCGGCGCCGGTCCTTGACGAGGATGGCAATGAGAGGTGGGAATTACGTAGGGCAAGCCATGGATGGAAAGTGCGAGGAAAGAACCCACACGGGCGGGGGGTGGGGCTGCTCACCGCCTTCCTTGAAAGTTGATGGTGCAAAGATCTTTAACTTTTTTTCATCGGGCCTCAACCATTTGTTGCTTTCAGTTAGCCAAGCAAATCTCCACAGCAACGATGGTGTTTCCCGACGGCCACCCAGTTCCGGGTTTGCGTTTCGGCGGTTGCGACCTTTGCGATAATGCGCTGGTGAAAGGAGACACGTATTTTGCCGTGGTCGCGAATGACGACTCGACGGCCTACCGACGCCTCGAAGGTCCCTTTGGACCCCAGGATCACCCACCGGACAGCCTTCGCACAACTGAGTACGAGTCTCAAATGGGCATTGTTTGTCCTTTTAGACGAACCTGCGGCATCTGCCAGAACAGCCCCCAGGCCATTCTTGTACATGCCGATTGCCTCCGTCTGCTCATGCGTCTGGTCCCGCGAAAACCCTGAGCGACGTCCTGGATTTTCTCTTCATCAGGTCGGCCTGGAAGTCGCCATGGCGCGATGCACCTTACCTGTGCCTGGATGACGACCTGGATTCGCTACGTACCCCTAATATGTCAGCGCTGGGTCTCTCGGGCTTCCACAAGCTCCCGGTTGAGCTGGTTCTGCAAGTCTCCAAGGATTTGCCGTACAGCGTTTTGAGCGTTTTGCGGTGATACGGAAATGTGGTGAACATCGCGCAGTGCTTTGCCACTGCCGAGCTGGAAGACCTGGACACGGTTCCCCTACACAGATTATTGTCATGGGAGCGCGGACACCGGCCCGTGGTTTCAGAGACGCTGTACCATCAACCAGTGTGGCTGACGATGGACTGTCATGGCATGAAGTCTGTGGACAGACCGTCCTCACAAAACCTCTGCGCTGGCTACAAGGAGCGTTATGGCGATCTGGCTTTCGCAATAATCGAAGATTCGGAAACGCACGCTAAACTGGCTGTGAATTTCAAGGTAAACCAACCACACCTAACCACACCAGGTCTAGAGATCCTGCCGATGAGCTCAAACCCAAAGGTGGATTGGACTCCGCTAACTCTCACATTCAGCACGGCCTGGCACGTCTGAATATTCCCAAGACCATCCAACCGCCTAATATCTGGGATACGCCTTCGCCACCTAGCGTGGAGCAAATACCGGAATACAAGGCGATGACCAATAACCCCTGGCGGTTCCGCAGCGCGGAGTTGGACAAAATTACCGGAATTACTTTCCTCAATGCCGGGGAGCTCACAGCCATCCATGCTCATACACTACAAGAGCCGAGCGCCGCAAAGACAGTGGAGCGTCTTTCGCCTTGGATTAGACGCCCCACAATGTGGCAGTATCACCAATCTCAACAATTCTTGATCACTTCGCAGGCACCCCGCTCCCGGCCGCACCATTTGGACGGGTAAGCCACAGGTTCCGCCTCAAGAATCCACTAACGAGATCCTTTGTACCTTAGACTCTCCCAAACCATACCGCGCTGACTATCTACTGCCGCGGCGCACTCCGTTTGCCATGTAGGCTCATCTGGGGCTACCATTTTCCAACGCAAGAGATAGTGTGCGTAGTTACAATCAGCGTACCAAAGCAAAGTGGCGGGGAAACGTTGTACACTGTTGATAGGGAAGTGATTTCGATGTCTACTTACAGTTTCGGAGGCGCTTCCCCCTACGAGTCGTCCGCGATCCTGAATGGTGTTACGCGTCTTGAGGTTTTCAACGATCAAGACGGCTACTGCCAGGGAAACTTTTTGAATATTGCAACGGTGTCCGCAAGGCTGTCGGGAGTTGCCCCATTGGCGTTTCCTAGCCTGTTGTGTCATCGATGCCGCTCCAATTCTGCATCTAAAACGAGCTAGACACCCGACCAACACATTCGCCGTATGCGTGGATGCCACTAACCCCCCATTGCAGGGTGAAATTGTCGAACTGCAGCGGCAGTTCTTGGCGCTCAGGCGCACAGGCGCCTTACCGCTCCAGGCTTGGCTGGAGCGCAGGGGCCTTGGATCATGTGCTCTCCCCACACACCGGGGGCTTCCATTTGTATATAACTGGGGAGTGCTTCGCACCCCCCTTTTCTACCAAATCAAGTCACTTTGCAACTGCACTTCCGCTGCTCCTGAGCCCCTCGTTCCTCAGCCAAAACGTTCCACAGAAATGCACTAGCGAAGCCAGCCACGCGCACGAGGGGGAAGGCTGGGTATGCCACCGAATGGATGGCTATCTGATTTTCAAGTGCGATTCCCGAAGTTACACGATTGCGGAGAGCATTGAAGTCACTAGACCGCCTGTTTCGGATGACGACGACGATGAAGATGAGGATGATGGTGGATGGTGAATAACCGAAGGTGGTTTTGGTACATATCGGCAGATGTTAGAGGGGCGACCGAACCTTGAGTTTCTGCTTCATTCGACAATAACTACCTACCTACACAGGACAGTCCTCATGGCTTGTGGCGGGAGTAGTAACGCCTGTCAAGTACCTTGCCCTACCGTGACTTCGCAAGTGCGTGGGGCAAATGGCTTAAGATTTTGTTGAAAGGTGATTTTTCTATCTTCAAGTTCCGTGTCCCGTCTTTTTGCCAAACCGCTTTCCCACCCAGCCGCAACACACCACAAACCTTTAATTCAGTCGCTCGCAATATTCCCATAATAATCTCCCCACATCCTCACTCGCACACTTCATTTCTCGTACATCTCCGTGATGGCGACAATATGGGGGGACGAGAAGAACATCGGAGTCCCAGCACTGCGGTTCGGTGGCTGCGACCTCTGCGACAAGGCCTTGTTGAAAGGCGACAGGTACTTGACATTGATCGGAAACTACGACTCAACGGAATACGGAAAGTTCGGCCGTCATTTGTACCCGGGGACTGTCGTCCGAGGCACAGTCGCTACATCAAGTATAACTATCAGGAAATGGGCATAATCTGCCCCATGACTCGGAGTCGATACGCGCCGTGCCATACCTGCAACGAATCACCCGAGGAAATCGCTGTCCACACAGGCTTCCTTAGTCTGTTCATGCAGGAGTCGAAAAATGCGGCATCCGCTTCTACTGAGTTCCTGAGAGAAGCCTTGCTCGACTTCCTCAGGTCGTGTTGGAAGTCGCCATGGCGCTGTTCACCTTACCGGTCCCTCGAGGACAAGCCACCTGCTGTGTCCCCCGACGCTAGCATGGCAGCGCTCAGCCTCTTGAATTTTAAGAAGCTTCCGACTGAGATGGTCCACCGGATATAGATGCACTCGCCTGAAAGCAAGCTGTGGGATTATCCGAACATTGTCCAGATCGCACGTCGGTCCGCAGTTTCCATCGGAGCAAGTGAGTTGGTCACTGTTCCGGTCTGGAGGGTGTTGTCGTGGGAGCGTGGACACCAGCCCGTGCTATCGAAACAACCATGTCGTCTAGTACGGCTGACGATCGACTCCCACGGAATCAAGTCTGTAGAGAGGATCGCCCTTGACTCCTCCGACCAGTGTCTCGGGGGCGGCTCCAATGACCGTTCCGACCGTCTGGCATATGCAATATTTGACAACCACCAAATGAAAGCAACCCTGCAGTTCAAGGTTACCTAATTCTCGCCAAGTCTTCAAAGCGACTGGAGCTGTGCTAACTCATTCTCCTAGTACGGCCTCGCGCGTTTGACTCTGCAAATGGGCGCCAAACACCCTGACATCTGGGACATACCTTCGCCACCTGGCCAGTTCTGGGCTCACAGGTACCCTTATGATGATTTTCAGGATCTCGACTGCCGTTACCAGACCGTCGAACTGGACAAAGTCACTGGCTTGTCGCTCATTAGCAGTAACAACAAACTTGTCGCCATTCACGCCCACACGTAACGGGAGCCAAGTGCCACAAGGACATTAAATCGTTTCATGCCATGGATCAGGCAACCGTCTGCGTGGGAGTATTTCCCCATCTAAGAGGTCACCGAGCATCTCGCTACGCTTACGATGTCGGCGCCGTATAATCCGCATGAAACCATGAGTATACTGTGCCGTCTATTTGAGCGACATAGAATGACAGGCTCGGACGCAGAAAAAGCGCTTCAACAGCACAGCCTTGACCTTGTTCTTCCACTATACCTCCGAGTGGCCCCTCCCAGTAAGGCTCATCTGGTGCTACCACCTCCCCAAACGGGACGCAATCTTCGTCGTTGCAAAGAGCGGCCACGGTAACTACCGCCGCGGTGCCGTGGAGAAGATCGACCCACAGCGGTCGTAATTCAATGGCGGAATATCTGACTCCGCCAGGACCTACGAATCCGTCGCTTCCCTGAGAGACGTAGCGCACGTCCAAGTATTCAACGACGCCAATGGATTCTGCGAAGGTATCCTGTTTGAGTACAGCGATGATACCCAAAAGGCCATCGGAAGCTGTCCGATTGGAGTCTCGCAGCCTCTTGTATGCTCAGCACCCGTTCAGCTATATATCAAGAAAGATCGGGACGACCGCTCGGGCCTGGAGCGGTCGATGAGAACTTTCCCTTGTACAGGGTGGTTTTCTCCGGCGAAGCAGACCGTGTGCTAGCCGGGGAGGGCTGGGTGTCTGGTGAGATGAATGACGACTTGGCTTTCATGGCTAAATCGGAGGTAAATAGTCTTGTTGCGACGGAAATTTGGGTTGTCTCACCCGGGGGGGAAGAGGAAGAGTCTAGACTGGATGAGGATGAGGACGGGAATGGAGATGGAGACGCCAATGAGAATGAAGACGAAACTGAGGATGAAGAAAACGTGGATGGCGATTGATCCCGAACGAGGCCTCATCTGACGTCAGAAATGCCCAAATAGCCCACTAAAAGCCCCCAAAGCCTACAGCGCCGACCACTGATACAGTAAAGTGGCGCAAATCCCAAGGGTTAAGGTACTAGTGATAGCTAGCATCTATAAGTACATTCAGCGGAGGTTCTGTCTGGGCTATTTACCTGGAAAATCTGTGCTACCTACTGCTATCCTTCCTTTTCTGCTGAAAGTCCGATTACTCCTACCCAGAACCAGAATCTGAGGACGCTGACTTCGGTATAGAGTACTCCAAATCCGACTCAGAACTAGAATCCGTCTCATAAATATTCAACCGCATCTGGCGCTCTCCATCCAACAACCGAATCTCGGCAGCCTCACGGAGTCGACGTGCCGCTTCCGCCGACTCCGCATCAGTAAGCAAGCACGACGATACCTCGAAACCGTTCCCAGCAATCCAGGATTCTAGCATCGGCATCTCGGCGACCGGAGTATCGAAATGCTTAAACAGGGCCAAAACCATGCTTTTGCGCATGTAAGCAAAGGAGGTCGGAAACGGTCGTTCCTGGTGATAGCGCGCCCACACGACCTGCCACCCAGGGCGCCGAAGGTCCCTCATGCGCGCCAATGCCATGATAAAGTGAAAATATAGAAAGCACGGGGCTGGCTTCTTGTCGTTGCGAAACACTAGCTCCCTCCCGTGCCTCAGAGAATACCATTCGCCCTGGAACACTCTCTCCTTGGCGGGTTCGGGCGACATGAACTCGCACCGCCACCGCCTGATAAGAGTCTCGGTGGGATCCACCGGGACGATGACGAGCTTGAAATCGTTGAACTGGAAACTACCAACCGACATCAATAGCGAGTTCCCAAGGCTGATAACCGACGGCGCCCGGCTGCCGAAAACTGTCTCGCCAATACACTCTGCGTCGGAGAGGAAGCGGGTGGGCACGATGGTGACTACTGTCTCGTCGTACTCTGGCGTCGTTCTGCCGAGGATGTGACACCATATTCCTCCGCGGATACCTGCACCGTAAGGGAGGTATTGAGGTTTGCTTCCTGAATAGTATTCGATGACCTCATTACGCCACACATCCTTTCGACGGTCGCGGATTGTCGACCGTTTCTTCCTCACCACGTTCATCTTGGGCCCCGGGTCCTGGATCCTCCTGTAGAGGGCCAAAATGGGTTCAACCTCAGCATTTACACGCGGATCAAACAATCGTGATGCCTCCGGATCAAACCGCACTATCCTCTTCTGATGCTCCCAACGGCCCTCGCCGGCGGCGAAATAGCGTTTGTCGAGCTGTCTGAGCCTGGACTTGGCGACCTGCGAGCCACAGATCCCGCGATCTTCCTCGTCAAAAACGGAGTCTCTCTCTAGGCGGATGACGTCCTGTTCTTTCTCGGCGAGTTCGATCCCCAGATGGGCCAGTTCGAGGCGTGCTTTGTGGTCTGGCTCAGGAATCTCATCTGCAGAGCCGGTGTCGAGGGTGCGAGCCATGGCCTCGTAATGTTCTCGTAGTTCTCCCGAACTGTGATTCGCAAGCTCAAGTTTCGCCCTCAGCGTCGCGGTGAGTTGAAGGCTCTCATCCAAGGAGCTATCTTCGGTTGGAGTCATCGCGCAGGTGGTGAATCAGAGGACATTTTGCTGCTTGTTTCTTTGCTGGGTATAGTAGCGGGCGTGAAGGGCACGGAAGCTGAGTGTTATGATAGATATTCTATGTGTTGGACGAACGGATTCTAGAATTCATTGACGGCACAGAAAATGCAGAGCTTGTTTAAAAGGAAGTCCAAGTTGGATAGCAAGGTTTCCACGGGAAGCTATGACGCGGTATTAAGGTTGCAACCTCAAGTTGCTTTTGGGCAGCCTCCACTGTTGTGAAAGCAAATTCGATGTCAGCTGACAGACACAGGTGGTGGAAGGGGCAACATCGATGCCTCAGGCCAAATTCCATGAGTATTAGCAGCGATTTGCAATGAGGCGCTTCCCGCTGCAGTGGCCTTTTTTGTAGGAGCAGGACACAGACGGAAGAACACCTCATCTGCGAAGGTGGCGGCAAATCCCGCAGCAGGGGAAAGCGCCAGGGAAGGAAACAAGTCCTCATTCGTCCCATTTTGGCGGCGATGCAACCACTTCCCTGAAGATGGCGCTGCAGTTGGCGAATGACCTGGTTAGGCTATGACCACATCTGCACAAGATCGGTTCGGGCCGGGTCGGGGATACCACAAAGGGACTCCCGACGACTTGCATTTGCATTTTCGCCGCTTTGCTGTCTCGGGAGACACGACATAATCCGGATCCATGATCCCCCAGTGCGAAGCTCGCTCCGCCTTCCATTCCAGCAAATACCTCCCCACAATGTCGAATCAATCACCATCATCGAGTCCTAGCCGCGCGGCAGGCACGACCATCGAAGTGGTAAGCTGCGCCCGGCGACAACCCAGAATCAACACGCACTGAAAACCCCACACCAGATCGACCCCGCCTCTCCCGAGCAAGATGCCGACTCCGTCTTCAAGGACGAGGATGTTGGAAGCTCTACGGCGTCCGTCAGCTCGACCATCCTCGCGTACCGAAAGTTACATGGACGGACATACCACAATTTTGAGGGCGTTGAGTACTGGTATGGAGTCTCCGAGTGTATCGCCGATTGCAAAAGCCGATTGATGATTAACAAGTGCAAGGGGACCGAATGACGCGAAGCAGAACGAGGGTTTGGATCTCGCGTACGCGCCAAGGGCCCGTGAGGTTTTGTCATCCGAGCACATGTACTGATGAAATGCGGCACAGCCATCACATGATGTATCTGGCCCTAGACGATCAGCTCTTTCTTGCCCCGCTGGAGAACCCCCAGAAAGTCCTGGATCTTGCTACGGGAACGGGAATTTGGGCCGTGTAGGTGCTCGTCCTGGACGCGTCTGTGCTTCCCTTGGCTAACCGCGCTGCTCAGCGACTTCGCCGACCAGTTCCCATCCGCCGAGGTGGTTGGGGCCGACATATCCCCGATCCAACCGCTGTGGGTCCCGCCCAACTGCCGATTCGAGCTGGATAACTGCGAGCGTCCCTGGACGTACCCCGACAACTCGTTTGACTATATCCACATTCGCGGTCTGGTCGGCTGCATCCAGGACTGGGAAGCGCTGTACAAAGATTGCCTGCGGTGCCTGAAGCCAGGGGGCTGGTTTGAGCAGCAGGAATATTCACTGCCGATTGTTGGCAATTAGAGCCGCTACCTGACGACTCAGTGTGGAATACCTGGGGCAAGGTCTTTGAACAGGCCGGCGAGAAGACGGGGCGGTCCTTTCTGGTGACAGACCACTGGACGGAATGGTTACAAAATGCAGGATTCACCGGTCGCATAAACACTAGCACTGTCAAGTTGCCCATCGGCGGTTGGCCGCTCCAGCAGCGGCAGAAGGAAGTTGGCCTGTTCAACTGCCTCAGTCTCGAGCAGGGGCTCGACGGGTTTGCGTCGTACATATGCACTCAGGTCCTGGGATGGCAGCCTGATGAACTCACCGTCTTGCTGGCCAGGGTTCGTGCTGCCCTGAAGGACCAGGCGTGCCATGCTTGCTATGACTTGTAAGCCCTTCGTTGTCTAGATGTGGAGTGGCAAAGCTAACAGGGCCTCCGCGCAGCAAAACGGTGTACACGCAAAAGCCTCGCCTCTGATGAGACATGAAATTCAATTTAAATTAATGCAAGCCAGCAGTATCATACTGGCAATTCCCGCCAACTTCGAAGCGTTATTACAAAACACACCTCCAGCACAGTGTAAGCTCCAGAGCAAGTTATATGCATGTACAAAAACCGGATCGATACCCTGGCGAACATAGGTTGCCTATGTTCGTCTCTACCCCCTAGGGGCTTCCCCTTTAAGTAACATGATTATTAATTCCTCTGGATCCCTAGACCCAGCTGCTCTAAGATTAGCTTCTGGAGGGGTTTGGAAACCTCTTTGTCTGCCTCGCCATCGTGAGGTTAGTGGAATGTAAATTTTACCTTTCCTTCAATCCCCTTCCAGAATTTTTTCATTTTCAAACGAGGCGCCTTTCTTAAAGAACTCAACTGTAAAATCTAAACCAGCCATAGCTAACCTGAAGTTTTCCCAAGAAAGACTCTCCATCCTGCCGTTCCGATTATTGTTAGGTGTCTCCATCCCCTGATTAATTAAGACATATCATACAGCTGCAACCCCCATTTAATCGACTGAATCAAGAGTGGGGAGCTTCTGACGAGAAGGGGGTTGCGCGATTTGGATGGGTGAGGGTTTAGCCGATGCGCGTTGAGCCGCCCTTGCCTCTGTCGCCGGCATATATGCGTGAGGGAAACAGGACTGTCAACACGGGGTCTGGCCCCTACCCCCTGAGAGTGATGATCGATCTCATGGGGTGGGACTGTGGGGCCTGGCTGCGTGGAAGGCCTGGCGGCCCTTCCTCCGACCGATAAATTATGCAGAGGCAAGGACAGTTAACCTTGGGCAGCCCTTCCACGCAGCCGGGCCCCAAAGCCTACCCTATTGATACCGTACAGAGGCTTGCGGAAACTTTGCGGGGAGATCATTTACACCGCTACCTGACCGAGAAATTCACTCTTACAGAGCGGCTATTCTTATGGAGCTGTATTCGTATAGGGAGATTTGACTGCACACTAAAAGTAGATGCAAGTTGCTAGGCGTGGATCAATGCTACCTGAATAATGACGTACACAATGCGCTGGAAACATAAGGTACCAGAAGCGCCCTTTGAGGGTGGGCTGCAATGGGGCCGATGAGACAGCGGAATGATGTACACTCCAGTGTAGTCGAAGTAGTTGCCCCCCAATTGAAAGCGGGGGTTTGATGCTGAAAGAAACAGCTGTGACATTTGGGGGTCGCCGCCTCCATGCGGCCATGCAGTGGCGCGTGGGGCAAACCAGTGGAACGGGTTTGTGACGTCCGTTCAGTCCCGACCCCGAGGTGGGACCACCTTCCCATGAGGTGAGCTATAAAGGTCACCGAAGCACAAACCCTGACAAGAAGACATGCTCAAAATCGAGTGAATCTACTATTTCAATCTCGCATTGCATTCCCCGTCCTCTTCTTTCACGACTTCCTCATGACATCAAGCTCTAACACCAGGGGCGAGGTTAACATTGAAGTGTCGCGTATCACGGCAGAACCTGGCCCTGCCAAGACCTTACGCATCACCGCAACCACCATGGCCCTCGATTTCAGTGTTACATTTTTCGGTGATCCTGTCATCAAGGTGAACGGCGAGGCGATCCGAGACAGCGGAACCAGGTCATCGAAACGGGATCGGCGCGAGCGCGCTCGAAACAGCGATTCGGGTCAAAGTTTCTCAACGAGCGAAGCTGAATCCATCTCGCCTTCGGCACAGGCACACCATGCGCTCGCCACTCCACCCGGCAGCAAGCAACCTAGCCTCGCTACGTCCTCCTCTCTGCCCACAAGCGACCCCAAGCGACGCTGCGTTGGGTCCCCATCACCCAGCACCCCAGTAACAATAACAACAACCACCGTCTCCAGCCCGGCCTGCATGACCGATGGTAGCGAGGACGATCTTGTCGCCGTCAACAAGAAGCATTGCAATCCGCCGACTCAAGACATCAGCAAGGGGCTCGCGTGCCACTTCCACGCAAGAGACCCGCGAGATACCCCGATGGCGGGGCAACGAAGCATGATTCAATCGGCTCAACTTGTGAGCACATCCAAGAAAACCATCTCAGTCCGGACTACTGTGCGAAGTGCGGAAAGACTTTTAAGTCGAGTGCGGAGCAACGGAAACACGTGGTGGCGCAGACGTGTGAGCTTGTTTCGCCTCTCGTGGTGGAGGGCGTTCATCCCGACCGCATTGCTGCCCTTGGGAAGTGGTAGCCGGCCGAAGGGCAGGGAATCGAGGAACAGTGGAGGGAGATATGGGAAATTTTGTTTCGAGACGGGAAGGGCCGTCAGGCGGATTGTTGGGTTGCCTAGGTAGGTGAGTAAAATCGAGTTCCACGATACGAATCCGTGTCTCAGGCCGCTTTTGTTTCATCGAGCCCTCTCATTGGGAGCTCGAACTCGTCTTTGGACTGAAGGGAATCACCGACAGCTACCGGCACCTAGATACAACTCATCCATAACCCTGATCGTCAAGATATTGCCGGTATTCCTCAAATCCATCCGGGGGAGAGCCATCCCCACCCCCGTGGGGAACGGCTAGATTTCCCAAAGGGGGAACAAATCCCACTTGTTGAACTGGCCCTTCGCCGAAAGTTGTCGTCAACTTCAAGCTCGCCCAGCACGAGCCCCGGCGGGGTAAGATCAACAAACGGCCCCTGCTCGTCGTGCTCAAGAAATACTAAATATCCCCCAAATAAGACGTCAAGGATGCTTTTCAAGGTTCGCAGGTCCGGGCTGACGATAGCAAATTGCTGAAGTAGTTGTTCGAACAAATGCTGCTGAGGAATGCCAATGTTCATGTATCGCTCAACGTCACGCAGGCTTGCGATCAGGTCGGTCCCCGGGGACGAGTGCCAGAAAATGGAGTTGGGGCGCGGGATGCCGTCGAAGATCTTGTCCCAGAGATAGTACCATCCCTTGTGCAGCTTGTCGGCGCCATCCGCAGCGGTTTGAGTCCCCCTCTTTCTTTTTTTGGCCAGAAATAGCGCGTCGTATTCCCTCGCGGGGATGTCACCAGGCGGGTCTGGCTCAGCGGTCGGCTGGCAGGACGGTTCTTGTCTAGCGTGCTCGTCGAGTCGCGCATAGGCGTCATCCGAGTTGCTAGCACTATTTTTGAAGACTTCTTTGCAGATAACACCAGGTTATCTGCGACGAATCTGGGCACACGAAATCTCCCTTTTCGTTCGTCGCCCTGAGCTAGGGTGAGCTGTGGCTGATTGGGCCTGAGCTTCCCCTGATTTCCCCCTGAGCTAGGGTGAACCTATACACCGCCGCCGCACAGCCTCAGAGGTCGGTCCCTTTTCAGTCCCCCGGCTAATTTTTCCGATCGATAGAAAGCAGTTGGCGCGTAATCTGTAAGGATAGCTTTAAGGCATAGGTCAGGTTTTGGGACTACCGGTCCGTGCTTTGGCCAGTGCTGGGCGACGTAGTGAGACTGTTATAGGCCCAGAATTAGGCCTGTTTGCTAGAGTGCCGAGCTACTTCAGACCACTTGCTAAGCGTTATAGCTTCTAGGTTAGTTAAGGCTTAAACTTGGCCCAGAATATACTAATATATGCCCTTAGATGGTATACAATACCCCAGCTTAAATTTTAGGATAGTACATAGTATCCCAGCTCTAAATCTGGGATGGTGCATAATATACCAGCACTGATAAGATGTCCCATAATGTACTAGTATATGATAGAATGGCATAGAATATACTAGTACATGCCCTGGGATAGTACATAATATCCCAGCTTAGAATGGAATTCACACTTCCCACCATCCCGCATTGTCAGTTCTGCTTACTAAAGATGGCCCACCAGTGTTGGTACATTCCGTCAGAAACACTGCACACTGGAATCTGTGGAATTGATGGGGTTGTAACTGCTTAGTACTACGCGGTGGTAATAGTGGTGGTAAACTGTGGCCCTGGCCAGCTGAACTGACTACGTCAGTTCAGCTCCCTTGAGCTCCATTCAGCTCAGTTAGCTCAGTTGGCCACTTCTGTCAGGCATTTGCGGGAAAGTCTGCCTGCAGAAGTGGGCGTTTTGCGCTTGCCCGGTTCTGCCCACTTCCAACTGCAAGTTGTCGGCAAAGCCCAGGCCCTGTTGAGCGGCGGAGAGTTCAGGACCCTGTCAATCTTCCGCCAAGCCTCAAGCTTCCCTTTCCTTTAAGTTCTCTTCCCATCTCCTAATTTGCGATCCCTCCAGTCCACTATACAAGGTTTAAACATAGTTTACATGCTGCAGTAGAAAAGTGTATAGTATCCCGAAAACTGACTTATTACTAAAAGAGAGTATCTTGTTTATAAGGGCCACGCTATATGCTTAAGTGTCCCCTCCTAACGCTAAGGAGGACTATTATTCTGTAGCTGCCAAGCTATCCCCAGGCACATGTAACTGGATCTTTAAACACCTAACGTATTAAATATGAAAAGGGAGGGACGGAGGGCAGATTCTTTAGCTAGACGGAATTTGTAAATGCAGCAATTCCTAAGTATCCTCTTACTGAGCCTGCGATACTTAGATTAGCTAACCGAATGTCTTAGCTAAGTCCAATAGCTGGCTCTGGAAAAAGTGTTCTCTGGTAAGTAAAAGAAAAATTTGTACAATCCCTAATAGCACCCATCTGCCCACCCAGTTCACCGGCAACTCTCTGGAAGCACCTCACAGCTTGCAAACCTTTCAAACGCTGGCATTGCGCCGAAGGAGATCCAGACCTTAATACGGGAGAGCGGCTCGTTGGCAGCACGGCAAGATATCTACAACCGGATTGCTGATATACGTCGAGATACTTGCGAAGGCCAAAACCCAATCCATGCCCTAGCCAACTAACTCGATAAGGAGGGCTTCTGGAGCCGGATATAATTTGCACCAGATGGTCAAGTTACAGCAGTCCTTTTCGCACACCCCGACTCCCTAACCTACCTCTGATCGTACCCTGAATTACTCCTCCTCGACTGTACCTACAAGACGAACAAATACGGCATGCCTCTTCTCGATATGATTGGTGTCGACGCAGCCCAGAGATCCTTTTGTATTGCTTTAGCATTTCTTAGCGGCGAGACAGAGGATAATTATACATGGGCTTTAGAGAGGTTAAAGTCGCTGTACGAGCAATGCAGTACGACCCTCCCGTCGGCTATTTTAACAGATCGCTGCCTTGCAGTTATGAATGCTGCCTCAGCTATTTTCCCTACTGCTACAGCACTCCTTTGTATCTGGTATGTGAATAAGGCAGTTTTTACTCGATGCCAGCCAGCGTTCCCTGAGGAAATAGAGTGGAAGGAGTTTTACAACTTCTGGTAGTCGATCATCAGCTCAGCGACTGAAGAAGAGTACACCAAACACCTTGCAGAATTTCAGCAAAAATAAGTCCCTAAGTACCTTGAAGAGGTTGGATATATCAAAACAACATGGCTAATACCATTCAAGGAGAAGCTTGTTCGTGCCTAGGTTGACCGGTCGACTCATTTTGGCAATACAGCTACCTCACGAGCTGAGGGGATCCATGCGCTCCTGAAGTCGTACTTGAAGAGGTCAACTTTTGATCTTTTCGAAGTCTGGAAGGCAATTCAACTTGCTCTTGTCAACTAGCTTGCTGAGCTCTAGGCACGTCAGGCAAAGCAACAAGTACGGACGCCCCTTGAGCTCCCAGGGACCGTATATGGGGTAATACGAGGCTGGGTATCACATGAGGCTCTTAGGAAGGTAGAAGAGCAACGCAAGTTGCTGAAAAAGACCTCCCTTCCCCAGCTTGTACAGGTACCTTTTCCCGAGTATATGGACTCCCATGTGTACATGTACTAGATACTCGTCAAGGCGAGCCTTTACTCCTTCACCACTTTTATACGCACTGGCACCTACAGCGTAAAGGAGCCCCAGTACTATTACTTGAGCCTCGTCAGCGTATCGAGCCAATTCGAGCCCAAAGCTCACTCCCTAGGTCAAGCACGAAGCGGGAGCCTAGTCAATTTGAGGTAGTCGAGGCCCAATCAGTACGGCCTCGTCGAGCACCAAGCCAGTGCACAAAGTGTAACGCAGTTGGCCACACAAGGACGTCAAGGGCATGCCCTTTTCGCTATTCAGATGCACTGTAGTTAGCTGTAGAGTTGAAATTGACTTTGTTTTCGCAATTGCGTTGCTGCGGCGTTGGTGCGGGGTGCAGTGGGCGCGATGCATTTACACGGGCTGACATAAAGCGCAGAGATTATCTAAGCCGACGGGCCCGTCGCCCTAGTGGGCGCCGCGCGGGTTCGCTTGATTATGTAATCTATGTTACATGACATAGCGTGCGTGGTAAGCGAGCCAATAGAGCAAGCGAGCCGATAGCTCTAGCAAGATTTGGTGGCATGCACGGCAAAATATTGTTAGTGAATTGTTAGTGATATTACATAATCAAGAAGAGATGGGCTTGCACAGCACCGCTTGACGCGGGCAAAATTTGTCCAAGCGTAGACGAGGCAGTGCGAACGGAACGGATCAGTTGGGATCTACGAAGAGACTCTAACGCGTCGAGAAATGTCGGGTTATAACACAGTTGAACATAATAGATTTGGCTACAAATAGCGACTGTTGCAGTTGACAAATTAGGGTCAGGGCCAGGGAGAAAGAAATGACTTCAGCGTAAGAAAGGTGGAGATGCACACAAGCAAGAACACCAAGATTTTGGCCCCAAGCCGCTATCGCAGTTGACATCTCTACGCCAAAAAGATCTCCCGGCGGTGGCAAGCCATTCCCCAACCTCGGTAGATGCGACGACGAGGTGGTCACAAGGCCGTGTATATCCCTCTCTGTCTGTCTCTCGAACGGGCCGCAGCGCTGTTGATACGAAAATAAGCCCAGCGGGTTGTTGCCATCGCAGCCTGGCTTGGGTGCGGCGTTGCAACAGGTCTCGCAGCACAGATCCCTCCAGGGGGTAGCAGGCCTGAGTGGACTTTCGTGCACGCCAGGATCCCCTTTCCATGACGGTACCGAGGGTCAGTCGCATGGATCGCTCGCGCACAATGGAAGGCTCAATTCTTCTACAAAGTTGGAAACAGAAAGTTTCCGACGACAACTTCTATATACTACGCAGAAGGGTGCCACGTTTTATCCCTCCGTTGCGGACCCTTTGTTGTTGTAGCCTAGAATAGAGCCACGCAGAGATCTCGATGGAATACCAACGACCGGACCAATTGCTAGTATGAAGGATAGCTGGACTGAAGCCATCGCCAGGACTGGATTCTGTGACACTTTCCCTCTCTACGGCGGTCTAGCGACGCGTGGCCAGTTGGGGAATGTGTCGTGGAGTCGTCATAATCGATGGGCCCCGAGGAGGAGCCGCATAAAGATCGGGCTCGTTGCGTCGTAAGCAGATGGACTGACGTCGTCTACCTGGCTCGTGGTGCATGGCAGTATGATGTCAGGGAGACGGCATAGAAGGTTGTAGGTCAATCTGCGGGACGTTGGCGCAACAAGAATGTCCATGTCTACGGCAGCCGTGCCGTAGGGGGGATCAGTGACCCTGGGAGGAAGATTCGTAATTGGGGCGGTAGCGAGAGTTTGGGTTCCTTAGCGTGACAGGCAGAAGAGATGGGGTTCAACCCAACGAGCCGAACGGCCCAACGGCCCGACCGAATAGCGGAGCCTTGAGCGTGAGGGCTACGCCTTTAAGAGTTCGCCGGCCTGCCCGAACGGTAGGGTCCATGCTCTTCCAAACGCTCCGAATCAGCAACCACATAATGGGCCGCGCCCACCGACCCCACGATGCGACGCTGGGAGCCAGTAGCGACAGCGCCCGCCCGCCCGCCAAGAATAGCAAGGTGGCGACGTCAAAGCCGTCGGCGACGTCGGCGAGGCTGACGGTGGTGTTAACGTCGGGAGCGAGGCGAAGAAACCGAAGGCGTGGTGGGCCTGATCCCGAGTTCCGGCGGCGTACTCGTTTAGCCGCCAGGTCAGGGCGGCTTGCTCTGCTGAATCATTGCCGACATACAGCTTTGAGGCTAGGACCGAACCCCCAGATGCTTGATCATGCTCGAGGAGAAGGGCGGCCGCCTAGAAATTGGACACCAGCTGGGGCCACCTGATGAGCATCAACAGGGGCCGGTTCGACAAAGATAACACCTCGGCCCCGCCGCCTCTGCCCAGGGGTCATTCACTCTTGGCGCAAAAGTCGGGTAGAAACTGGTGATGCAGATCAATCTTGTTGACCAGGGGCTAGGCGGGCCACGAGAGGCCTTGTCGAGATACCACTGCTGCACCCGGTACTGCAGATTGTCAAGGCCCAACAGCACGGGCGCGGGTAGGCGTCCCGAGTCAATCGCTTGCGCAGCCAGTCAGGATGGTTTCGGCAGCCCTGACCCATTTGTGTTGACGCCAGCTGGAAGGGGCCGGGGCCAGACCAACGCAGCAACAGAATGAGGAAAGTATAGTATGTTCGATGCGATATGGCGAGAGGGATCGGGCTGTTGGAGAGAAAGCTTATCGTGGCAGCCTTGCCAAAGAAAAGCCCCCAAACAAGCAAGAAGGGAGGAGCATGCCGGCGGTATGTGTCTCTGAGCGGCTTTCGGAGCCTCGACCAATATGGCTGCGAGAGAAACTCCCGCCGTACGAGCTGGGCTAATGGGTTGCCAGTCGCGCAGGGCCACAATCTTGGCGTCGAGTTCAGCATCTTGTCGGCGTCTTTCTCTTGTGTTTGACCCCTCACCCTTCCCCTCGGACACGACCGCTGCCTCCCAGTCCATGGTCCGTATGTTCTTTACTTCCAGTAGCCAGGCCCTGCGCTATTTGCTTCCTTCCTGTATTCTCAGCTCGGTTCGCTTGGAGGATTCGTCGCTGGTCTGAACTGCCAGCCTTTTCGTAGGTGCGACGGCGGCCGGCAAATCGCAAGGTGAGTGCTGCAGGAACTCGCCAGGTTAGTACATTTCTAAGAGGAAGAGGAACAAGCGGAATATCATGCTACTGGCTGAGATGCGCGCTAACACCAATGGCTAGCCAAGGGAATCTGATCTTGGCCCCCGATCCAAGCTCTCTTATGTCCAGCCAGGTCGTCAGACTTCAGCAGACTCGGCAACCATTAAGGTAGAAGTGCATGTTAGCTAGCGCCGGGCAGATCCCACGACGCACTCAATGTACGCCTGACGGATAAATGCCTCCAGGGTTGCCGTAGGTTGGCGTTTAGGAACAGTGGTACAAGCCAACGGTTTTCGAGCGGTGCGTATCGAGGGGCTTGTTCGAGAGCGTTTCGCGCGCGCGCCTGGGATCGGTGTACGTAGAAATTTCTTGGGCTTCGTTGTCTCGTGTCGGATACTGACGTCGGTTTGCTCCTAGCCCTTTTTCGAGATGATTGTTTCGGTAAACAAGAGTTTGCCATAATCGGCCGTCCACGTTCGCTCTCGGCGTGTTGGTCCGCCGCTTATCCACGGGAGGGGGTGTCAGGTCGTGAACTCGCTGATGCCAACTGTCTAGGTACAGAAGCTCAGGAAGCGCTGGCGGGCATCAAGGCTCTTGGTGGCTCCAAGCCCTTGGTTGCGTCGCGGCGATGGTATTCTCGCATCCGGTCTCGACCCGGGCACTGGGAGGGGAGGCTTGGGAATTGACCCTCGGGGTCTGTCTTGAGTCTGCGCTGTAGTGTCATTACGCTCCTCGTCGAAGAGAGGAAAATGGCATCGCCCCGAGGCTCACGGGGTTTGCGATCGTCTCTCCATGTTGATGCTGCCACGGCGGCGCGCGGGGAGTGGAGCCGAAGGTGGCCAGGCGCTTCGTTCCTCTCCTATTGTCCTGCGGCGAGGCTGACGACAGGTAGAAGGGCCCAAAAGGGGGCCGAGAAACAGAGCTGGAGCAAGAAGCGAGGATGACGTGAACGAGGTTGACGTGAAGGAGGGCCGAGGAGGATGGTGGAAAGAGCGCCAGTTCGTGAATAATACGGACCATAATACGTGCCCGGAGCGCGCCCTAGAGCCCCCAGTTGCGGCAAAGGCTACCATGCCCCACTCCACTTTGATGGCTGACCAACGACAGCGCCAGAATTGATCAACAGCCGCCTGCCAACACCTGCTCTCTGCCCAGGAGAATGCAATAGCAGATTACATTGACCAACGGCCCGCAGCTCCTCGACGCTTTTACCCGTTGGTGTGCTGTGCAGAAACAGAATATCCCGCTCAGCAAGGAAGCCTTCGAGTTCGAAATGCCTTTTTTCCGTAGCAATCCTCCTTCGTCACTCGCCAGCTACAGGCCGACGCGATAGCGTCCCGCTAGGAAGGCCATTCGCGCGACACAAACCATACCACCACGACGGACAGACTCGCTGGAGGAACGACAGCACGCGGCGAGGCAGCAGTGGGGGATTTTAGTGGCGTGAACCAACTGGTACGGCCGCAGGTCAAAGTGATGATGTCACCTCCACGGCGGCGGCGTTCGGCGTGGCCGCCTGAATCGCTGGACCGAAAAGTGAAGCTACCACGAGGGCTGGATTCTGCGCCAGTTTTCACCTGGCCTTGGCACGGTTTCCTCTCGACTTCGCAACGCAGCAAAGACCGCATGTACTCAATACGGACCCCAAGGTCCACGCGTGTACGATTATAACAATAATAATCCTTCTTTGTCAATAGCCGGAACCCAGTTTGCTCGCGACGCAAGAATTCAGGCCAGCCAAGGTACCTCTCTTCAGCTGGTGGCGGGTTTCTGTCAGTCGGTGTTTGCACTTTGCACGAAACACTCGCTACCCCCTTCCGAGAAGCCACGCTGCCCGACGTCTGGCGACTTGTCACACCGCCAACTGCGCGAGGAGTTCTCCCTGTTCTGCAGTTCCTGTTCTGCAATTATCGGGAGAGTCTGACTCTTGACCGCATCTTTGCAGCGGAGGAGCGATAGTGCCTGTTGGTCCTGGGGTCGGCCAGGCCCTCCACCGCCATAGTTGCCTTCACACTGGGATGACGCGGTATCTCGCAGACCACGGCTGGTTATCGCCACTTGCAGGCAATCCTACCGTGTCGGCTCGGGGCTCGACGGCAGTGTAATATCAAGCCATCGCCCAGCGTCTGTGAAAGGGCCCAGGTCACGCACTACCAAGTCTTCCCAAGGATGCTATAATTAAATTGTAGCGTCTGATGAACCAAACGAGAGGCTTTATCCCCGAACCACGCCTGCAGCTCCCTTTCCTCGTGCCGCCCCCCCCCCCCCCCCCCCCGCCACCCCCACCCCCTTTATT
>Ga0247758_1000377_pt1 | contig 39535 bp, 32 predicted proteins | sample UWRJL156409C4_FD_180950 | JGI IMG/M metagenome (GOLD analysis project Ga0247758, IMG submission 180950) | Plant litter microbial communities from Arlington Agricultural Research Station in Wisconsin, United States - UWRJ-L156-409C-4 | ecosystem: Environmental > Terrestrial > Plant litter >...
TGGAGCCAATGTACCAAGCTAATGCAAGCCGCGGCTAACTGCAAGAAGCCAGAAAACTGGGCCGTGATGGCCGAATACTGCCGTTTTTTGGAGTTTTGGCGAATACTCAAATCTCGCTTTTTAAGGGCCTCTTTTTGCGAAAAGTGGCCAAAATTGGCAACAGGGCCCTAGTCCGTGCAGTAAGAAGTAACGAGAATGTAAGTGAACACGTGAGGACGTTATGAAGCTGGCTGGTAATGTGTTTTCTATAGAGATTTACTCCTAAATAGAATAACCTTCTAACTAATAAGCCTCTTATAGCAACTTTATTTATTCTAGTAGCTAGACTAGCTACCTACACGTTCTTAGGGATTACTATTTATAATATTAAGGAGATATATTAACTTAAAACTTAACTAACGGTTTATGAAATTATATATTTAAATAGGCTTTAAGGCGTATATTAGTTTACCTTACACCTTTATAACAGTTTAAAGAAGTAATTTAAAGACCTGTTTTAAATAAGTAAGACGACCTTTAAAGCCCTTCTTTATTAATTAAGGATTAATAAAGGCCTTTACGGAACGTAATATTAAACTGTTAAATAAAAGCTTATAATAGTACTGTATATCTTTAACTGTAAGTGCAATTAGTGTATTATTACTTATAAGTTTAGTATAACGTAAAGCTTAATCTTTAAGATGATAACGACAGTCTTTTTAATATTTATATCTCTTTATAAAGTGTTTATACAGCTTTTTAAGGATAATTAGTTTAATTTAGCTGTTAAGCTTAATTTAAAAACATTAGCGTTTAACGGTTATATAAGTGTAATTAACAGCATTTACATTAAGGTATATATTAAAGCCTTAAAGTAACTATATTAGTTTAACTCTAAAGGTGTAATATCTTAAAACGTATTTACAGTAATGCGATAAGACCTCTCCTTCAGTTATATACTTACTGGTGTTAAAGGTTTAATAAATAATACGACTTTATTAGTATAAATATATAGTTACTTTTTTTAAATACTGTTAAATCGATATTACGTTAGTAATATTAACTTTAATATATATATTAGTATTATGCTTCCTTTTCTAAACGTTTAGTATTATCTGTAAGATTAAAGGAATAGTTAAAACTTACCTGTTACATAGAAAAAGCTATATAATCTTAAGCATTTATATATCTATACTATTATAAAGAGGGTATTTAGCTTAATAAAGAGGAAGTTTACTATAATTAAAGATATACTGTTAAAGTATAATTTAGAAAAATAGATGCAGATTATATATATTATTCTAGGTCTTTATAACTTTATTCTTACGTAATTAGAAGAGGGAGCTTTAACGTTAAAGGAATAAAAATCCATTACGTATATTATTAAGAAAGCCAGTTAATAAGTAGTAAGATTATTATAAAAAGTTTATTAATATTATGTGACTTCGTTATAATAACAGTATAGTAATTATAAGTTAAGAAGAAGATAATGGTGATAGTGGTAATGGTAAGAGTCTGAAGATAGTAGGGAAAATAAAGGGGTAGAATATTTTTTTCGCTAATTAAACCCTAACCCTCTCCAGGTCCTTTTTTCCACACCTTTACATAACGAGCTTTAAGTGCTAGTCCTGCTCTTAAATAAACCGCTACCTTTATAAAGTTCTTATAAAGGTATTTTGAATAATTAAATAAGTTATTAATCTTTAAAATTAAGCTGTATCGCCTTTTAATATCCTTTATTACTATAGTAATATTATTGGTATTAACAGCTTTAAGAGCTATATATTACGACCTGCACCCAATATAGGCCTTAAGAGGGCTGGCGCAGGTTAAGACAGAACGTATAGCAGGACGCTAACAGGTAAGGGGTGTTCCAAAGACGGCTTATTAAGCTAGCACTCTTAGATGGGGGTTTAATGTCACTATAGGTCGTTGTCACTATAATGTATAGAGGTAAGTCTGAACAGTAGGATATAAATGAATAATTAAATACTAGCGTGAGGAACTGGAGTCCCTCACGGTAGTTGTAGGCATAACTATAGCTATTTATACTAATTAACTAAGAGGTACTTCGTACCTTACTTAGTCTGTTATGCTTAGTGGTGCTCTACACAGTTACGGCTAAGCAGTTAACTGAACAGTGCTTGGTGTTGTCGGTCCCTGTGGACTACTAAGCACTTTCTTACTGGTCGTAAGGGCTTCGGGTCTTTGCTCTCCTAGCCCAGTACATAAGACAGTATACACTGTCTTCCCGCACTGTTCCTCCTACAGGGGATTCGTCAGGCCGCTCCAACCTAGGTGACAGCTTATAAGGTCGTTACACTATAACTATCCCTGCTGCCTTAATAAGACCTTTTACTAATTATAATACTTTAGTCTATTTCCCTCTCCCTTTTTATACTTAATATAGGATAAGTATTACCGGCTTTAACTGAATAATAATAAGTGTGTAATAGTAATAAGTATTAAGATTAGTATTATAATTATAATATTAAGTGTTACTTAATAGCCTGGTTTAAAGCGTGCTTAGTAGTAATAACAGTAAGTTTAATTAATCTTCTTCCCTAGCATTATTATTACCTTAACTATTTTCCTCTCCTTTTACATCTTTATTATTACTTTTATTATTGCTATCTTTAAACGTATTACCAGGTGTATTTAAATCCTAGTTTATCTCCTCCTAAGCTTCTTAATCGCACGCGTTAAGAATGTCTATAAGTTTTATAATTAAGCCGCTTATAAACCTCTCTATTATAAAGACTTTTATATATACCTAATAATTACTAATTAACTTAATAATAATAAATCTCTTTACCTTAAGATAAGAGGCTTAAAATTACTCCTATACTACATTAAATATCTTAGGGAGACTATCTTTTATAAAAAAGGTCTTAGAACTTATTAGTTTTATTAACTCCCATTACTTCTTCCTTTTAGTATAATATTTAGCTGTAATACACTTAATGTCAGTAAGACCTTTCTTTAACTATATCGCTTATACCTATTTTAACGTATATTATTAAGTTTTCTTAAATCTTACCCTTTCTACTAAAAAGAAGCCCTTACAAGTATAATAGCGGAATTAAAGCATTAATTAAGCGACCTCCTAAGCACCTTAAGTTATTAATAGTCTTTATTACAATCTAGTTTATAAGGATAAAGGAGGTATATTACGATTCCTCTTCCTTATTTTAGGATTCTAAGCTGCGCTTCTTTTAAGGGCGCGTTTCCGCGGAAGTAATAAGGTTGCCACCCTAGTATCCCTTACCTGTAACAATCGAGTATTAAGAATTATATAGATAACTATTTACTCCCTAAGTATTATTATTATTATTATTATTTCCTATACCGATATGCCCGCAGGCGCGCCGGTCCTTCTACTGCTATGTACAAAGGAAACCGTGCCGTATAGGCCGGATAAAAACCTTCGTCAACTCCTTCGAAGCCACTAACTATGCGAGTCCATCTTGTTACAAACGAACGGAGGCCCTTGTCGGCCTCCGGCCCCACTAGCCCTCCTCTCCTGTTTCCAGCTCTAGCCGTCTGGCTAGTCTGTACTCCAGTAGCCGGCCAGAGTCCATCAGCCAGCCAAGGACCTTCCGAACAAGCCTTCCGCTCCGGGCGTTTGCTACCTGTAATACGGCCTGCAAGTCCCTTCGTGATCGAATCTCTCGGCGGTCCCACGGCCTCTGCAACGGTGGGTTAGAGCACCAAACCACCAAGTGCTCCACTGTTTCCCTACCTTCCCCACATCCACAGTAGGGAGTACGGACCTCTGGAACCTTTACCTTGAACAGGTAGTCCCTGAGGCCTATATCCCCTGTCCGGGCTTGGGAAAGGAGGCTACTCTGGGCCTTTGTAAGGCCCTCGTGTCGCTTTAAGGCCTTATTGGTAAACAAAAGGGAAGGGGGGTCTCTGTCTGCCAGCCTTTCCACCGGCTGGCCAGCTCTCTAGCTCTCCCACCGGGCCTGCCAGGCTAATTCTACAACTTCGTCTGTTTCCAACTCTTTATCCTTCTTTTCCCCTGTTTTCCACCTCTGGCTGGCCCACTGGGTTACTGTAACTACGGCCTGTTCAGTAGGTGTTGGGCCTTGTGGTCCTTGCCGAGGCCTCTGTCCCCGGTTTCTTGTTTTCCTTCTGAACCGCTGGCTGATTCTGTTGCAGGCTTCTGTGATCAAGTGTGCTGCTGGAGCTCGTTCGGCTTCTTTTAATTACAAATTAGACTTACCCGCTAACATAAAGGTGTGGATTAAGGTTTTTCATATCTTACTTTTAAAACCTGCTTTAAAAGGAGTTCCTTTGGAAAAGAAGATTAAGATTAACACTAATAAAGATAAGTATAACGTTAAGGAAGTTATAGATTTACGGAAAGGAAAGAACACATTTAAGTATCTTATTAAATAGTTAAATTATAACCCTGAAAATAACTTATAGAAATTAGTTAAAAATCTTAAATACTTAAACCTAATTACAGAGTTCTACTAAAAGAATCTAAACTGATTAAAACTAATAATAAGAATTAGAATTAAGATAAGATCTAACATTTAAATTACCATACTGAAAAGTAAGACCATTATAGGACTTAAAGCCTAAAAAGTGGCAGGAAACTCCTTAATAAGTATAAAAGGACATTTGTTAAAACCCTTAACTAAGGTTATAAGGACTTTAAACTTAGTAAAGAGGTAAGACCTTTAAAGCTCCTAATAAGCTTTATATAAAAATAAACGCTATTAGGAAAAGAAGTTAGTAAAAGAAAATAAGTAAAAGTTATTAAGACTCTTATAGGAAGTTAGACTTATAACCTCTTGTTAAAAAAAGTAGTTATAAACTAAGTTATAAAGTAACCACTTACTGTAAAGACCTTGTTAGAAAGTTCCCCTAGTTAAAGGACTTTACGTTATTAAAAGGGGTATTTAACCTAACCTCCTTACTTTCTTAAAACTCTAACAGTTCCGCTTTATAACTAAACGCTTTTATAACCTAGTTCTTAAGACAAGACCGTTACTTATAAAAACGCGTTAAACGCGTTAACGCCTTTTAAAGCTTAACAGTGGCCTTATGGAACTGTTAAGTGGTAGACTTAACTTATAAGTTAAGGTTTTACTTCTTAATAAGAAGAGCTTTTAACTTCGCTTTACTAATATTAAAAGCGTTACATTAGGAAGGCTAGTGCCTTTTTAAATAGTAATTATAACTGTCGGACCGGTTTGAAACCTAATAAATAAGTGGAGGGTTAATAGACTTATAAAAAGAATAAGAGGACATTTCACCACTAAACATATGTATGTAAGCTGTAAGGTTTAAATAGTGGTTAGTGCTTTTACCCTATTCCCGTTTTAAGACCCGGGAGCTAGACACTTATTATATAGTGAAATAATAAAAGGAAAAACTTACCTTTTAGGTTCTTTATGGGAAAAGAACGTTAAAGAGGGGGAATCGTGTAATGATCTTATAAGCCGTCACTTAAGCTAGGGTAGCTTGATAAATCCCCTGTAGAAGGAATAATGTAAAGGGATAGTGTATACTGTCTAAGTGTATTAAGCTAGGGGTGTAAAGACCTAAAGCCCCTATAACTAATAAGGTACTGCTTATAACATACTAAGTGCTTATATTATAAGTAAGAGAGACCTTATAAGCAGAACGCTTACGTAGTGTAAAGTGCTTACATAATAAGCATTTATAACATTATAAGTAAGGTATAAAGTACCTCTTAGTTAGTTAATATAGATAATTATAGTTATGACTATAACTACTATAAGGGACTCTGGTTCCTTATACTAGTATTTAATTATTCATTTGTGTCCTACTGTTCAGACTCACCTCTGTGTATTATAATAACAGCGACCTACAGTGACATTAAACCCCCGTCTAAGAGTGCTAGCTTAACAAGCCGTCTTCGGAACGCCCCTTACCTGTTAGCGTCCTGCTATACGTTCTGTCTTAACCCGCGCCAGTCCTCTTGAGGCCTGTGTCGGGTGCAGGTTGTAATAATATCACACTTACCTATCCAGGTGTAATCTTCCTTATTACCTGTTATTTAGATGTAAACGTCTCTAGAATTAAACTTAATGTGTTTAGCACTATCTAGGACTAGCTTTTAATTAATTCTTTTTAGGGAAGGGCATTATTGTGTTATATAGCCTTTCTTATTGCAGTTAAAGTATTAGACTTAAGATATATCCCTAAGTAGTTTTTATTATTACTGCTTTTAAGGCTTATTACAGTTAGGCTTATTCTGGTAATTTACTATGCTAATGTCTATTAGGCCAGGGTAAGTGTTATAGGCAGTGCTCTGATGTTAGTAGTTAACGTGATAGAGTTTTAGCATACTCTTTCCGTTTATTATAAGGGGAGCACTACGTTAATACTAGCCCTTCTTCTCTAACTGTTACTTAAACAGTTAATTATTAATAATAATAACCTTAATAGTGTATTAATTGAAATTAAACGTATACCACTCCTTTTTACAGAGTTTATCCTTAATATTATCCTTTAGTCCTTAATAAAACCAGTACTTTAAAGTTAACTTATTTTAATTAACGTAATACTAGTTATAGTTAAAGGCAGATAAGTACGTGGTTATTAAAGATAGCTATATTAGCTTCTCTAAATAGTCCTTAACTTACTTTAACTTATCCTAGACTTTATATATCTTAATAATCTTAATCTTAAAGTTAACTTATCCTTTATACTTATTAAAGATTCTTACAGTAATGGTCCTCCGCTTTATAAGTATAGAGTTCAAGTAATCCTTAACAATTATTAAGAATTAAAGGTCGGGATCACCCTTAAGCCAGCTTACGGTGTAAAGGACCTTCTTGTCCACCATAGTGATTACTTAAAGCTGAAAGTTACGCTTTATATAAGTGAGCTAGGTAAACAGTTTAGCGCTCTTATTAGTGAACTTAGGTGGTTAACCGGTCTTAAGGTTCCTAGATAACTGTAAGGCTAACACGTTTCTGATTGTTATAATTATAAACACTTTATAAGTCCGGAAGGCTTCTGTAAGCTCCGTGCGGGAGAGCTTATCTTCGGCTTCTATCTCCACGTTCTGCTTAGGAGTAACATTAGGTACTGGGATATCGTCAGATAAGTTATTATTCCCAGTAAGGTTAGGAGGAAGGATATAAGCTATAGTGAGGAGAGGAAGTGGTTATCTAGGAGTTTAATAAACAGCGTTTAGAATAAGGACGCTAATATCGTATTATAACCTGCATTTAATATAGGCCTTAAGAGGACTAGTGTAAGTTAAGACAGAACGTATAGCAGGATGTTAACAGGTAGGGGGCGTTCTGAAGATGGCTAATTAAGCTAGCACTCCTAGACGGGAGTTTAATGTTACTGTAGGTTGTTGTCACTATAATGCACAGAGGTAAGTCTAAACAGTAGGATATAAATGAATAATTAAATATTAGCATAAGGAATTAAAGTCCCTTATGGTGGTTATAGGTACAACTATAGCTATCTATACTAGCTAACTAAAAGGTACCTTATACCTTGCTTGTGGTGTTACAAGTGCTTATTTAGTAAGCACTTTACAGCGTGTGAGCACTCTGCTCGTAAGGCTTCTCCTGCTTATAGTGTGAGCACTTAGCATGCTGCGAGCACCACCTTATTAGTTATAGGGGCTTCGGGTCTTTGCACCCCTGGCCTAGTGCGCAGTACCGTGCGTACTATCTTCCTACACTGTTACTTCTACAGGGGATTCGTTAGGCCGCTCCGGCCCAAGTAACGGCCTGTAGGGTCGTTACAGAAACTTAAACTTAAGCTTTACACTGCTAGTTTAAATGCAAACTATTGCCCACTTAATTAGTACTCTATTTATAGTTTTATCTAGGCAACTTCTATCAATAAATGGTATTAATGTGAAGAAGTAATATTAAAAGACAGTGAAGAAGGGATAAATGCTATAAAAAGCTTTTAAAATATATTTATATAGATAATATATAATTATTAAGTCATATTACGTTGCTAATATTAGCTAAGCTAAAGGTTAAGTATTAAAATAAAGCCTATAGAAGTCCGTCTTAAGCCTTATATAACAGATTTATATACTTAGAAGGTTCTATTAAGTAAAGAAGAGGTTTTCTCTAAGATATTTACTATAAACTTAAGCAATTATTTTATTAGCACGTACCAAATTCTTTATTAAAAGGTTAAAAAAAGTTTCAAAGCTGTACCTTCTAATTTGAAATTCGTAACATCAGATACTATTACCACTATAAGTAAAGCTTTTTATTATCTACAACATTATATTATTGTACCAGATCACCCCAGCTCAGGACAAATCAGCCACAGCTCACCCCCAGCTCACCCCAGCTTAGGATTTCGTGTGCCCAGATTCGTCGCAGACAACCAGGCTGCTATATGAGACGAATCTGGGCACACGAAATTTCCTTTTTTGTACCTCGTCCACGTGACACTGCTCAGGCCCGGCTCAGTCTTTGCTCAGGATTTGCTCAGGCTTGCTCACTTTTGCTCAGGCTAAGTACCATTTTCGACACGCTGCGCCGCAGCATGCCGAACTGCTTCAACTCTAGTCGAGTAGGCACAGAATTGGTCCCATATATAAAGATGGCCAAAATTGGTCCTCATTTTGAAAATGAACAGCCTCGCCTTTACCTCTTGTATTTTTTCGCGTTGCCTACCTGACCCCTGTGGACTTAGCCTCTGCCCTCCAGCTCTCACACCTTTACCTTCTTCAGAGCACTCCTACTTCCGTTGTTCAACACCCTGAATTCATCATCGTCCTTGATAAAACACTAAGATACAGAATGGAATTGGAATCAAAGACGTGCAATCAATCCGTTGGAGTCTCGAAAATCCACGGCAAGGGGTTATGCAAGAGAGGAGGCAAAAGACGAGGATGAAAGTGAGGATGATGACAAGAAAATAACCCGGAACGTGATGAGCTTGGATGAATCGGCCATGATGAGGCGAATGCCGCTGATGGACTCATCTTGAACATTGTTCCATTTGAGCTTCCGGCCAAGAACGACGGTCTTGGAGAGCGGCTCTGAGAATCCTACTTAGCACCTCACATCATGACGGCATATCAGCTAAAGGAATAAATGTGCTGTGCATTTCACCCTGGGGTGAATCTCATAAAGGCTGCTCGGCAACGACATCATTATATGCACCTAGTTATCTTAGCATACCACCTGTCCCACGTTGCCGAGCTACCAAAGCTGCGGCTCAAGATATCTCTTCAGAAAATACCACGCCGGTGATGGAATCCTAGCAGTTGTGTAGAATAGTACTACAAGGGAACTTGGGCTCCGCCTTCAGGCCCACTTTTCAAAGCCCTTTCCCAGCTCCGATTCCCAAACAAACCTATTAATGAAATCAAATTACCCCATCTCCCTTCTCAGCCAGCTTCAAACTCATCGCTTGCCTGTCCCTCTTTCTCCACAACATCCTCGACGCAAACACTAACTCCCTCAACATCATCCCTATAAACAACGCTAAAATCACCACCGCAGCAACCAAACACGCCCCGGTCGCCACCAGACTCATGGCTTGACAAGCCCTCACATATGCCAAATTTGCCTTCACGCCCTCCTCTCGCGTATCCAACCCGAACGACTGAAGCAAATTCCCCGCCGACGCCAGTAGAATACTGAAAAATGCAAAGAGAAACAATACTGGCGCATAGAACCTCGCAAAATACGCATCGTATCCGTAGTGCATGTGTATCCGCCGGAACTGGAACCGGCCAAGCACAACTTTGGCAAGGAGGTTAAGCCGTCCGAGGCGGAGCTCGCCGAAGTGGTAGCGGGGGGATACATCTTCGTCGATGACCTCACGGAGATGGTGGAAGAGGAGGCGGTATTGGATGTAAGTTACAGACAGATCGATGAGGTGGTTCATTTGGAGGAGGCGAAAGTCGGAAGGGTGTTTGACCAGGTGGAAGTACGTGCGGAGGAATCCGAGGGCGGCTTTGCGGATGGGGATCCGTTGGGTTTCTGGGATGGAGGAGGTTGGTGAGATTAAGTAGCGGTGCCAGAAGGACCAGGAGAGGAGATAGGAGGGGATGGGTTTGAGGAAGATGCGGTCGTGGATCCAGGTACAGTGGAGTTCGGGTTGCTCGGTGATGAAGATTTCGCGGCCCTTAACGCGTTGTTCGTGGAGGGCAGTGATGTGGGTGCTAGATTGGGTGCCAACAAGCCAGAGATAGGGGCGCATTCGGTCTAGATCTGGGGTGAGATACTCCCGGCCCAGATACACGCTGAGATCCTCTCCCTCGAGAGACTGCGTTAGGTCGCTAGAGAGGAACATAAGAGTTTCGGAGATGTGCACGGCCTCATCGCTGCGTTTCCCGTGACTTGAAGTCCCGGTCTGTTCGACATCGAAACTGTGGTTTAGCTGAGCGTCCCGGGGGAATGGGTAATGCATCGTCTTCAACAACACGGTTGGGACGTTTTGCGCATCCGCGCTAACTTGGAGATGGTAACAAGAGGGGGTGGGGAAATATGGGGGGCTTTTGGAGACCACTTAATCGCCCAGACTAGGGGGTGGCAGCTTAGCCGCCAAGGAGGCAGCCACCAGGCAGGTAGCCGCAGCGTGCAGGCCCCATGGCCTTCCCGTGTTTGAGGCTAAAATAAGCAACCTCACCGAACACATGCGTCACAGTGCGAGCTTGTTGGCATTTCGGGGGAAGACACTGTTTGTCAGGACTCAAGTGCCTAGAGTTAACTCAAACTTCGGGTACTATATCCAATGCTTTGGATCAAGTGACTCAATGTCAGCACTCGTGGCTTTTCCCTCCAAGATCATTTCACTCATGACAAGGCCGACTGCAGGGCCGTTTTGGACACCCCATTCGTCAAGTCCGGTCGCAAGCCAAAGGCCTCCGACGTCCAGCGGCCCGACCATGGGCCCGGTCTCTTCCTCTTCTTCATGCTTCCTGATCTGCGCCTTGTAGCACGCCTGCTTCGTGATGACAGTCCCATCCTGGATTTCCTGAGAGACACTTTTCACCGCTTTCCAAACGTCCTCGACCTTGTCCGGTTCCACTGTTACGTCGCTGGCAAGGTCAGGTAGCGGTACGTCGTAATAGTCTGGCCCACTCGCATAGATCGTGTCACAGCTGTTGAAGGCATCGCTGGGTCGGGGATAAATGTCAGGAGAAACAATCGGCATGGATGCGCGGATGTCCGGAAACAGGATATACGGCGAAATACGGTCCCTGGACGGCTGAACAACAATACTGTGACCCTTTGGCGCTTGGAGTTTGACTTGCGGGAGGAGCTTCGAGGTCCATGGGCCGGCTGCGACCAGAACATCCGTGGCGGGAAGCTCATGGGTTTCGCCTTGGCTCGTGTAAGTCACCGATTTTACGTTGGAACCACCCTCGTCGTGATTGATTGAGGTTGCTGTGCCAATAACAATGGAAGCTCCGCCCATCTTGGCTAGCTCCGCGATCTTGTTGCTGAACAGGTGAGGATGCACTTGGCCAGAGTCCGTCGGTGTTCCGATCTCATTGTATGCCCTAACGCTTCCGGGGAAAAGCCAATCCAAAGCACTCGGCCGATCATCGGAATCCGTTTCGTTTCGGTCGCCGTCAGGTTCTCTAGCCTGGATTTCAATCTCGGCAGCATGAACGGTGCGAAACCCCCAGAATTTCTCTCCATCGTGCTCTCGTGCCAAGTTCTGGTGAAGCTTGAAACTGAGAGGAGCGATGCATCTGGGGATCGCCCATGACGCAATGAAACCACCCCCTTTTCCCGACGATCCAGCGGCAATGCCAGCTGCTTCGAGTAGGACGATGGAGTGGATGGCTGGGTTGTACGACGGGCTGCGAGTGAGGTAATATGCTGTCGTGGTTCCCACAATGCCACCACCTGGTGCACTTAGTGTCAGTATTGGTGTCATCAACTGTGAGATCGATATTTCCCACCGATGATGACGATCTTTTTCGATTGTGGCGAAGACATGGCAGGAGGCACCGACGGGGTCGAAACAAGCCGTCGATAGTAGAATGAAGAAGTCAAAAACAGTATAGGGATAGCCAAAACGGCCAGCTGAAGGACAGAGGTTTTTCGAGGTGTGGCGAGGGCCATGGAACTGGATTTGATGTGGGCCAGCTCCGTGCTTGTCGGAGGATCGGTCGACCAAAGGCGGGGTGATAATCTGCCAAAGAAAAGACGTGAAGGGCACGTGATTTTGCGCTTATCAATTGGCTGGGTGCAATTCGTTCTTGCAGCCGCTCGCAAAAAACAACGGGCCCCCATTTCCCCTCCCGCCACGAGAGCGGTCATCATCTACCTGGGCTAGAGCTGGGTTTTATGCCGGTTCCCTGGATGTCTCTTCTCCTGAAACTTCATTGAAAGCGCTTACCCGTTATGCTGCAGCGGATTTTGAAGAACCTTCCGAGTAGGGACGGTCGCAATCGGATGCGATTCACCGAAAATTGACCAGCCAATAGAAAGGTGTCAGGAACCGCCGTGGCTTGCATGGCAAGTCATCTGCAACCACCCTCCCGACCGTGCCCCTTTGGCGGTTTCCAACATGAAGCCCAAGGTCCTGGAAAGTGTGAGGGTTCCGGAAAACTTCGCGGCTCGCCACCTCTTCTACCCAATGTTTCTCTAATGCCGCCCGACCGAGGCTCCAAAGTCGCATCGCCCGGGCAGAAAGACAAATTTGGTCCTTTGCAATTGCAAGCAGGCGACGTTTTGACTATGGAGTTGGGCAAGACCACTTTAAGTCAGAGCCCAGTGAGTGCACGCAATGTAGGCTGTCTAATCCTCGGCCAAGGCACTAACATGCCGTTCTCCTCCAAGGGCATCCTGGACGAACTCGGCGTCAATGTGCTGTATACGTCAGAAGACAGAGGGTCGGATCCTCAGATCGAGTAGGGATCCATTCCGAATGGCGTGAGCAATACCGCAATCAATCCTAACCCAACCTTAGTATCGTTGCTGTGCATGGTATTTCAGCACATCCGGACAAGACTTGGACAGCAAATGGCGTCAACTGGCTGAATGATCCGGAGATGCTGCCGGCTGCTCTTCCCTCCAGCCGGATTATGCGGTTTGGCTACGCATCCCAGTGGCTGGGGAGTGAAGCAATCCAGCAGAGACTCCCCCTTGTCGCTGAACAACTCTTGAGGGGCCTCGTAGCATTGCGAATGGTAAATTACCTCCTCTGCTTCGACTCCCACGCCCCAGTTTTCCGATTTTAACTCCCGTATTGCAACTCAGGCTTGTCAACATAGACCGCTGCTATTTGTCGGTCACTGCTTTGGTGGCCTGGTGATTCAGAAGGTTAGCCCTACCCGTATGGCAGTGAAAAGGCTTGCTAACAAACACCATAGGCTGTGGTCACATCTAAACTTCATATCGAAGACTTCCCAGGCATCATCAAATCTCTTACCGGCGTTGTGTTTCTTGGGACACCACATAAAGGCTCTAAATGGCAATCGCCCGCAGCAATCATTGCCACCGCTGCATCAGCGCTGGGACTTGGGGAACAAAGTAAATTACTAAACGCAGTCCAACAAGACTCAGAGATGCTCCAAGACCTTACCCAAGACTTTACCCGGACGGTAAACAGGACTTCGGTCTCCGTCCTGTGTTTTTTTGAGCAGCTCAAATCGGACATCACCAAGCTCATCAAGGGGAGGAACTCATTTTTCCCTTCATACAAGGTAACAATTGGCTCTGCGCATACTACGAGTCCTCTAATTTCTTTCAGGACTACCTCGTTGACGAAGACTCCGGTTGCCTTGACGGTTTTCCTCGCATTGGTTTAGCGTCTGACCATTACCAAATTCAGAGGTTCCCACATGCAAAAGATAGCAACTGGGTCCTTGTCAGAGCGGAGCTCGTTAAGTTTGCAGATGAAGCAGCTCGGAGTATCCAGAGGAGATTAACAGGTACCCCGGCTTCCAGGCTTGTTGTGATACCCTGAGGCTTACCCGGGTTACAGCGCCAATCAACCCACCGACTGTTGAGAAGCCGCCGAGTATGTTGCTCTTTTCACTTTCCCGTTGATGTTTTCCTGATAGCACTAACATCCTTACGATTAGAAGCACTAGAAAGCCGGGACAATGATTGTCTCAACGCCTTGTTTTTGACAGATCCTCGAGATGACATGGAGCGTATCCTAAGCCAAAAAGACAAACTCTTGGAGGACTCAAGCGCATGGGTGCTGAGCCACGCCGTCTTTTCTCGATGGCTGAACGAAGACACAAACTCGGTTCTATGGCTCCACGGAGATCCCGGCAAAGGAAAAACGATGATGTCCATCTCGCTGATCCAAGAGCTCGCCAGCATTGTTCATCTGGCAGGGCACACAAGAGTTGGCCAAGCGTACTTCTTCTGCGACAACAAAGACTCGAGACGCAATACAGCAACATCCATACTACGCGGCCTGGTATATCAACTCATCTGCCAATTTCCCAAAGTGTGCGTCTTTCTGCGCGAGCAATGGGAAAAGCAGAAGGACCAATTGTTCGCGTCCTCGAATTCTGTGCATTCCTTGTGGCGGATTCTTCGGATGATCGCGGGTCACGAAGCGTTAGAGAAGGTCTACATTGTAATCAACGCGCTCGACGAATGTGACATCGACTCTATGGAGGAATTCCTCTCACTGCTGGAAGGCTACATCAACAACAATTCAGAACCCTCGGCTCCGGAACGCGACCCCCTTCGGCGGGGCCAAGATAGCCCCGGAAAGGTCAAGTGGCTTCTCACAAGCCGAAACGAGGTTGCAATCCAAGAGGCGCTTTCAGGGGCCCTTGATGTTTCTCTCGAGGAGAATCATTTGCAAGTTTCGAACTCTGTCAACAAATTCATCGAGGCGAAACTGGCAAAGCTCCAGCGCGTCAAAAAATACGACACGAAGCTACGCGACTTTGTAAGTCAAACTCTGCGTGAGAAAGCTGAACAGACGTTTCTCTGGGTATCCTTGGCTTGTCGCGAACTCTCAAAACCTACCGTCAAAGCAATGAACACCAAGAGCGTTCTGGTCAAATTACCTTCCGGACTTGTGCCAATGTACCAGCGAATCTTGGAGCAGCTTCTTCTCGTCGAGGAAGACTCTCTTGTCTTCATAGTCAACATTTTGCGGGCCATGGTGGTTGCGTTACGACCCCTTACTTTGCCCGAGCTTGCGATCGCAGTAGGACTTCCAGAAGAGCATCGACATGATATCCCAGTTCTCGCCGAATATGTCAACATGTGTGGCTCGTTAGTGACAGTTCGCAGCCATACCGCCTACTTCGTTCACCAATCCGCCAAAACCTTTCTCCTCAATCTTGAAGCCGGGAAGATCATGTCGCCACAGATTGAGACAGACCACCAGTTCGTCGCCCTCAACTGCTTCGCGTACCTCTCTACGAGCTTTCCGTTAGACCACCACAAGGGCGATCAGTTCGTCAGGGAGGACCTTCAAGAGCTCGAGCCTGAATATCCCGTACTATTCTTCACAGAACATACCCGAAGGTCTCCAGACAATATCGCTGAAGAATTCGATCTTAACTGCGAGTTCTTCAGTATTAGTTCGCTGCAGCGAGATGCGTGGTTGGATCTGACGTGGAAGCGGTGCCATGCTCAGTGGGAGACCAAACCGTCCAACTTTACAGTATTCCATGCTGTTGCGTATGCCGGGCTCACGGGACTACTGGGGAGACTTCTCGGCAGCGAGAAAAATGCCCAGGCCTCCACCCTTGACTCACTCGGCAACTCGACGCTGCTATGGGCAGCCAAATGCGGCCACGAGAAGTGCGTCCAACTACTTGTCAAGTTTGGGATCGACGTGGGAACAAGAAGTCAGGACGGCATGACGGCACTGCAGTGGGGTGCGGCTCTGGGCTACGAGAATATCGTTAGGCACCTCTTCGAGAGTGGCGCCTCCATCACAGTTAAAGACAAAAACGGATGGGCACCATTGCATCGAGCCGCCTATAATGGTCACACAACTGTCGCCAAGCTTCTCTTAGATCTGGGGGCCGACCCTGAGGAGGTCGATGGCTCAACTTGGACAGCGCTGCACCGAGCGGCATCGATGGGACAAATCGACGTTGCGCGCCTCCTTCTCGAGAGGGGTGCTTCCAGCAAAGCCCTGGACCGCGAGGACATGACACCAATACTTCACGCTGCGTGGGCCGGCCAAACAGATGCCGTCAGGCTCCTGCTTGAGCATGGAAACGAGGTCAACGACCCCGATGGGTGCGGGTGGACCGCGCTTCACAATGCTTCCTGGAACGGACATATTGACACGGTACACCTTCTAATCAAGAACAATGCCAACGTGAGCGCGGCCAACGGTGAAGGGGCTACCCCTCTCCATCATGCAACTTGGTCTGGTTACCACGAGGTTGTCCAGCTGCTGTTGAAAGTCGGGGCGAATGCGAACGCCAAGGACAATGAAGGGGAGACACCTCTACAACAGGCTGCATGGCGTGGCCACTTGAAGGCTGTCAAGGCCCTTCTTGGTGCGGGTGTTGAGGTTAATGCTATCAATAATGTTGGGCACACGGCTTTGCATCAAGCTGCCAGCACGGGCGAAGATGATGTTGTCCGAGCACTCCTACATGCCGGAGCGGACTCGATGATATTAGACAAGCATCTTCAAAGCCCACGCGCCTTAGCCGAAGCCAACGAACACGAAAGCACCGCTGCAATACTGGAGACCAAAGAGAGAGAGCTCAAGGGCCCCGAGGACGGGAGCACTCCGCCTCCTGATCTTCCCCAAGTCGACGAAGCTGTTGCTACCGCCTTGGGTATTGATCCTAAATGCACTACGGTTGAGCCGCACCAGGCCGCTGGGTTTTTTGTGCCGGAGAAGATTACAGCAAGAAACGGAGACGAGGTCAGGCTATACTACATGAAATCCGGCAAGACGCGGGAAATGTTTGAAAGTACGCAATACCCCTATTTCGCGCAGCCAACTCCCCTAACCGCTTCCAACAGGTGAATACATCGCCCTATCCCTAATCCATAACTCCGCCCCCACCCTCGCTCCTAAGCCCCTTGCTTGGGGCAAATTCGCCTCCTCCGACAAATGGTACCTCGTGACCGAATGGATCGACGTCGATGCCGACCCAACCACCGCCGGCGCAGGTACCGGCATGACGCTCGCCCAAAAGGTAGCGAAACTACATCTGACCGAGGCATCACCGCCTTCCGGCCAGAAAGTGCCCATGTTTGGCTTTCCTATGTCAACTTACTGTGGCTCAACGCCGCAAAAGAACGATTGGTGCGTCTCTTGGGCGCACTTCTTCGCCGAGAACCGCTTGCGGAGCATCTGCCGGATCATCGAGCAGAACCACGGTACCGATGCCGAGCTAGAGAGACTTATGGACCGTCTCATCACAGCCGTGGTTCCGCGGCTTCTGGGAAACGGCCGCCTGGGAGGGAAGCGAGGCATTAAGCCCGTTTTGGTTCACGGGGATCTCTGGGAGGGGAACAAAGGCAAGGGGAAGTTCGGCAATGTAGACGGGATCGAACCAGTGACGTTTGACCCGTCGAGTTGCTATGCCCATTCAGAGTTTGAGCTGGGGTTGATGAGGATGTTTGGGGGGTTTTCGGCCGGGTTTTTCAACGAGTACCACCATATCGTGCCCAAGACGGAGCCAAAGAAGGAGTATGGGGATCGAATGACGCTTTATGAGTTGTAAGTTGTTGGCTTGAGCTGGGATGCAGTGCGATGTGTTGCTGACAAAGGGACAAAGGTATCACTACCTCAATCATTACGCCATTTATAGCGGGGGATATCGTGAGGATGTGATTGTTTCGGCCAAGAAGCTGCTGACAAAGTATGAGGATGAAGAAAGCATCCTTCTTGGTCTTAATAACGGCTCTTGACCTGGTGGTGGCTGTGAGCTTCATTCAACTACTAGTTTGGAAAAATTAGCATAGAGGGAGGGATAGCGGCCCATGTATTAATAATCATAATAGAAATGCCGTTTAGCCCACACAAGGGTTGCTGAAAGTCTAGTCTTTCACGTTGGAAAAGGCCAACCTCGTCACCTGGAGGACGGGGTGACTCGGGTGGGAGCTTGGAGATTATTTCATGGTGAGGAGGGCTTTTTGGACGTTTGGGCTTTTGACGTTGGCGGTTACAGTGGTGCTGTGGGTTTTGGCGGTTGTTATGCCAGTGGGTGTGTTGGTTTGGCAGGTTCAGTGGGGGTTTCGTCATCGACAGGGGGTGGTGGGCTCAGGGGTATTTACCTGACCTGAGACGTGGGACATGGGAGCTGGAGTTGGCGCCGTTAAAGTCCTAACTCTAAGTATGCCGCCATCTTTAGTAGCGCTTAAAATGGATGCTAACGTGCTATCCAAAGGGTTATTAGAACCTAGATGGTTGCTCGACTGTTTAGTGTGTATCCTCTCTTATGGCTAAGGGGCTAGAGTGCTTAAAATGCTGCATAAGGAGCTCTAGGTATAAAGTGTAGAGTTTTATCTGTTTATGTGCTTAAAGGCCAAATGGGTAGCCTAAAGTCTGGCAGGATGGAAAGGCCTAAAAGAGGACTCACGGGCATATACTAGTACATATTGTGAGATAGTACATAGCATCCTAGCTTAATAAGTTAAAGGGGGGGGTTCCGGAATACCCCCTGTTTCGGAACAAGCCACCCTCAGGGGTCACAACAAGACACACCACACAACGAAGGCCAAAACAGATCCTATTCACAACACTTCTATACAATCCTGGGCATCAGAAGAATCGTCTTCTTCTTCTGAATCCGAATCTGCAATCAGCTGACGCCCCACAAGCCTCTGTGCATCTCCAACAATCCGGATACTTGCAAAGAGGGTATTCAGATCCTCCTCGACTTTCCTCTTCTTTGTGCGCCGCAATCTATTCACCTCTTACTCCAGTGCCTGTAATTTTCGCTTACAGGTAGCCAATTCGAAGGTTTAATCATCTATAGCCTTCCCAACCTTCCTGAGAAAGAGGCGGTCGCTTGACACGGCTTTAATTAAGGTTACAAATCTTCTAGCCTGCTTAGTGTAATCTTAAGCCCTCCTTAATATTAACTACACTACCCTCTCCCCTCCGTAGTGCTTTAGAATAGGTGTCTTTAGTGTAAAGATATTTAAGGATACCCTAATGGCCTAGGGAGTGCTTAGCTTATTAGCATTCTTAAGGAGAAGGGGGCTTATCAGGGGCTTGTTTAGGGAAAGGGGCCACAGGCCAGTTACTTACCATCTAACCTTAATATTAGCCTTGGTAAAAGCCATAAACCTGGCCTGGTAATAGCATTTAAGAAAGGCACGCTTATTAAACTGGTGCGATAGCGTAACAGGGAAGAAACCACAAAGAGAACCACACCCACTGAACGTTATAGTCGGCCTGAAAGGTCGACTCCCAGACTACTGGTCCTCCGATCGGAGGGACACAAATGCAACTGACGTAGAAAAAACAGATACGTACCTAGTATGGAACAAAACCTAGTATGTGACGGTGCCTAGCATGGAACGGAGCCTAGCATGGAATAGTAAAGGAAACGCGACCATGGATTAGGTCATCTTCCTTCGATCGAAGGGCCAGAATATCACTGGGCTTTCAATGGGAGGTCTTCGTGGTGAAAATCGTCGGATTGATGATTGTTGAAAGGAGCACGGTTCAAAGAACCGCGCGGCGCGGCCCCTTTTTGACGGTGGCACGCGCATGAGAACGCATCGCTATGTACAAAAGCGGTTACAGTAATATTACACACAGAGCCCAAAAAAAGAACGACAGGGTCGGCCTGAACAAACGCCCCGAGTCAATACCTATTTAATATAGTAGTATACTAAATACCATCTTATTTTAGTATTAGGATGTTAGGTATTATCCTAGAAACTAGATTAGGACGCCACGGATTATCCCATAACATGTACCAGTATACGCCAGAAACGTAGACACTGCAGGGGGATGTCTAAAGGAAACTTTAGCAGGGGGGACTGAAAACGGGCCTCTGAGGCTGTGCAGCGGCGGCGTATGGGATCGCCCTAGCTCAGGCAAGAATCAGGGAAAGCTCAGGACAAATCAGCCACAGCTTACCCTAGCTCAGGATTACGAACGAAAAAGGAAATTTCCTGAGCCCAGATTCGTCTCAGATAACTAGGCTGTTGTGTACAACATCCGTTGTTGGCCCCCGACCGCTCACGCGCTTGCGGCGGCGGGCTAGGAGTCTAGGACTACATGCACACCAGCAGAGAGAGGTGACACGAAACGGGAAGAGAGCGACAATTGGCCGATGCTTGGAATCACTGGCGTTCCTCGTCGCTCATTCAGCGAGACGAATTGGAGGGACGGAATCAGAGCCCCGCAACCCCACTTACTGGGAAAGCTGTATTTTGGGCCAGCACAGAACGCTCGTTGTGCATCCGTCCCCTCCATCCCAGGCAGCGACACCGAGGAACAGGGTGTTCCACGGCGAGAATTGCCGAAGGCATTACAGACTCAATCTGACCCCGCACTGCAACCTCCTTTTCAGGCGAAGTTGCTGATAAGGAAAAGGCAGAACACAGAGCCAAAGAATGAAGGTAATAGTATCGCCAACGGAGCGAAGCTCATGGTGGAGGAGTTTCCGTGCTAGCAGCTAGCTCCGAAGGGCAATTTTCATGCGTCAGGGGAGAGATTCAAGTGAGCAAGTGAAGCACCTTCGTGAGGGAATGATGATGATTGCTGAGTTGTGGGTGATACAAGGGTGGTTTAAACGGCTTAGGTACTGTGAAGTATTGAATTCCTATTTGCCACACGGCCCCTTGGCTAATCGGGGTCCTTAGGTAGGTGCTAAGTATCCAAACGAAGCGGCTTGTAAATTTAGGACAAATGTCTAGCCTGGGATAGCCAACTGCTTTAGCTTGTCCACAGTATTTAAGAGCCCCCTATACTAGTATACAGATTGCCGAGGCGCAACTGATAAGTCATTACGATGTGTCACTCTGGGGGATATGCGCTTCAGTGAATCCAGAATGAATAATATAAAATACCCGCCTCCTATCTCTCTCACGGGATCAGTAATAGCGGCGCCTCCTCGTACTGTTCAGTAACGAGCAAGGTTCAATTGATCACCAAGTCCAAGCGTTATTGGCCAAGACCTGATAGTGCCTCGGTTCAATTCGCCGACACCATCCAGGGGCTAAATCCCGTTCCTTCAAAATCCCAAATCCTTGGGCGCCGTAATGCCAACCACGTCAGAGCCAATGCCCCAGATGTGCAGCCGGCCGGGCTTCCCCACATCGGTGGTACTAGGAGAGGTGGTCAGGTAGTTGCTAAATGTTGCTCAAGACTTGCGGGCTTAATAATACCGCCCCTCCCCTTTGGCATGACGCCCTCTACCTTGATATAGCACTCCAAATCATGGCCTCAATGTTTCTTGGACCATTCCTTGATGATAATGTCCGCGGCCTAATTTCCAACCATTTTCTTAGTCGACATTCTTATGCATGAACAATCAACCCGGAGGGGACAACTCACCTTCTCAGCAACCGCATATGCCGTCGCACTCAGATGCGAGCTCGGCAACAACGGCAAGACGCTCATATCCACAATTCTCAACCCATCAGCCCCGTGAACCTTGAGATCCGGACCGACAACACCCCCCATGGCTCTCGGCATCATCGCCGCCGTGCAGCACGGATGCATAAACGAGAATGTCATCTGGTCTTTAGTGTACTCGATTAAATCCGCATCCTGTAGAGAAAGTTGCCAGTCAGCTTTAAACCAATTCGCGCTCTCTCGGTCTCAGAATTGATCGCTGACAACCATCCCTCAAAGAACGCAAAAAGGGAGATAAAACAGGAAAAAATGAAAAGAGAAAAAAAAAACCACTTACACTCTGCACTCCCGCCCCCGGTGTCACCTCAACAGCCCCCAGCCCCTTCATCGTGGGCGTATTCCACATCGCCCTCATCCCCTTCAGATGCGCTAGGTGCAGCTGGAAGTCGAACGGATTCGATCCCGTGCGATAATCCACAACTGGCTGCTCGAGGGGATGCGTCGCGTTGAGCCGCACAGTGCCGCGGCTTAGCGGGTGCAGCATGATTAGGCGGAGCGACGTGCCGGTCGCGAACGGGATCTCGACGCTTGGCGCTTTGGGTTGCGCGTAGAAGGAGGCCAGGGCCGAGAGCTGGCGCAGATAGCCGGCGGTGAGCTCGGGACTCCCGTGGTACGACGCCGGGAGGTGCGTCGGTGCCGTTGCGAGCTGGGATTGGATCGAGCCCAAGATGGATTGCAACGTCGAGGCTGGGGCTATCTGCGAGAGGGACAGGAAGAGGGCGCTGTTGGACATGGCCAAGGTGTATGGGCCCGTAGCGGGTGTTGCGTCGAAGCTGGCGGTGGCGTTGGCGAGGAAGGCCGGGTCCAGCATCGCTGAGGGGAGGGGGTCAGTTACGTTCAAGGGGCGTGTGTCTGAGAGGAAGTGTGTGTCAGTGTTTGTGGTTTTAGAAAAGGGGGTCCGGTGGGGAGGTGATACGTACAATTCCACGACATGCTAGGTCCTGAGTGGTCTTGGAAGTTGTTTCCCACGCCGGGGAGGTCCAACACAAGAGGTACTCCGACGTCCTTGATGACTGCAGCAGGGCCGATTCCGCTCCGGTGCAAGATGGTGGGCGTGTGGAACGTCCCGGCCGACAGAATCACTTCAGCCTTGGCAGTTACATTGAACAGCCTGTTGTCGGCTAGGGACCGCACCTCGACGGTGGGCGGACCTTTCTTAAGGCCCTTGGGGTAAGTGATCCGGGTTACCTGATGCTTAACGAGGAGGTCGTAGTTGGATCTCGTCTCATTGACCACAGCGTAGTGGCCGAGCCCAGCGTGGGAGCGTCTCGCCGTCACAGGGTGTTGTGATATCGGAATCCAGCAGAGACCTGCCTTGTCGCCGCCGGCGCACTCCTTCAAGACTGGAACGCCCAACTCCTTCCAGGCACTCCGGATGATGGAGTGATCTCCCCACAAAAAAGGCGGAAAGCTAGAGTAGATAGGCGTCGTGCCTCCAAACGCGGATAAGTCCCAGGTGTAGCCATACTTCTGAACCACGGCGGCAGGTGGTTCGGTAAAGGTAACACTCTTGATTTTACAGTCAGCTCCCGTTCTACAGAGTCCAGGGACAGGCAATACCTTTTTGAAGAAGGGGAAGATCCCCTTCCAGCCCCAGTTGTTCTTGCTGGAGTCAAACTCGGGACCACCCGCCTGCACCCAGGCATCAAAATCAAATTTTGAAGGCCGGTCGAAGAACATGCCATTGACGGCACTACTACCGCCAACCACCTTCCCGGCAAACACAATCGCCGTCTTGTTTTTTACAGCTGGGTTGGGTAGCGACGAAAACAGCCAGGTGCTGGCTAACCCGCCGCCGCCGCCCCAGACTGGAACCGGGGGATCGAAGACGCCGGGTGCGTACTCAACTTGGCCGTACTCAATGACAAGCACGGTTCCTAAGGTTGAATTGTCAGCACGAAGCGTAGGCGGTGCCAAAAATGCAATGGTTTAACCTACTCTTAGGAAAGGCTTGGGTAAGGCGGTCAGCTAAAGTCAGACCGGCAGTCCCGCCGCCTGCAATCACAAAGTCGTAGACGTCACGGAGCTCGCTGACTTGCCGCTTAATATCCATATGCGGTAGGGCACTCGCCAGGGCGGCGAGCGACAGGATGAGGGCGTTCAGGAATGCCATTGTCGCAGTCCGCTGAGACGCTTCCTACCATTGAAAGCAGGCAGGTGGCCAAGATGCGACCAAAAAGGGGGGAGGGAGTATCCCCTCTTTTATTACCATCTCGCTCCCACGTCCCTGCCTTGCATCCTAAAATGAGGGCGTTATATTGAACTGCAAGGTTCGTTAGCCCTTACCTCATTCGATAAAATTCTTTGGCTTGATCATGTCCCTTGCAGGCGTCATAGCGCGCAACATCACGTCCCCTGGACGAGTGAAGGATGAAGGGTGGTGCCGTGCGGGGAAGGCAGGCATATTTGGCTGGGCGCCTTATTGCGAGTGTGATATTGAACTGCAACTCGCTTTATTGAGCCGAAGACCCCTCTGACATGCAGAGGGAGCTCCACTACTACCCCCCACCTGAGAATGCTCGAGGGACTTTACAGTGTGGCCTGTCACAACCAGCATTACTAACCGTGGCAGATGTATTGAGGCTCGCGCAGACAACCAGGGACGAAAACCAGGGTAGCTGACAGAACGGCAATTGACATTTGCGTTGAATAGAAACACGGCAAGGTCGAATGATTTTAATCGCAGCCGGAAATAATTGTATCAATAGTTCCCCAATAACAGGATCGTATTTTCGGCACAGTAATTTTACCAATAAACTCTTCGCCGCGATTGCGCGGAGCGCAGCGCCGAGTCGTTGACGGAGTTGACGACAACTTCTGATCGGCACAATGGTCAAAAATGAACCTCTAGCCTAAGAAGGCCAGACAGGGAACCATCCTTCAGACCCAAACCCCCTCCGATTTGAACAAAAGTATGTCCGAGACCTTCGCCACGTTTTCAGCTTCATAAAGAATGACCCCAACGTTGCTTGGGTCGACTTAGCGAAAGGAACAAATCCGCTTTATCTTCCTCTATAACTTTAGTAAAATTTAATCACAAATAGCTTCACGGAGGAGGCGAAATATGATTGAGCCAGGGCTGCAGTTATTTAAGCCAAATCAATGGAATTCTAAGCTGAAGAAGGAGACAAAGAAAAGAAGGAAGCCCACGCGTGCGACCACCACCTAACTCTCGGTCGGCCCTCTCAGCTATCTGCCCTGTCCGCCGCAACTACCGCAGGACTTTACGCGTGAGCTTGGGTTCCGTAGAATGTTCAGTGAATCTCAAAGGTCTGTTTCGCCAATGCCGCCCTCGCCTTCGCGTTATTGTTTGAACCAAAGAGGCCACCCATGTAATCATGATGATAACACTCTCCCACTAAATAGAAATAGTCGCCATAGGGACGTAGAACAAAGGGAATGTCCCCATCTGCGAGGATGCACACCCAGTCACCAACATGGGTAGCCTCAGGGGCAAGAGTCAACCGGTCGCTATCGTCAAAGATAAGCTTCTTCCCATTGCAGGCCAGCATTGCAACAGTTTGGAAGCGCTTCATGTCACCCCTACCAGGTTGTCTGCCTTGAAACTTTGTACCGATCTCTAGCTCCTGTGCCTGGACAAAAGCGACAAAGTCATCTAAGTCTCTCTCTTCAAAATCTGCTTCTTCAACACGTGAACTTAATCCAGCTGTAAGTGTAAAACTTAGTATCACTTGCCTCTCCTTGTTTTCCAAGAAACTCAACACTTTTTGGGTGTTAGGGTTACCCCAGACATATGACACCGCCGTGTAAGCTCGAGGAGTACGCGTCAGTCCAGTGAGTTCCATGCGGAAAACCAGTTTTTCAAAGGGTTCGCCCGGCTCGAGAATCAGGAGCCTGATCGAGTCGGTGTAGAGCAAACGAGAGTATTGGAATGGTTCGAGTGCTATAGTAGCTTGTTGGTCGATTTCCATCGTAGTATACGTCGGCTCTCTGGACTGTAGTTGTCGTTTTCGGCATTCTCTGTAGGTTTTCCGTGCTCTGTTTTGCTCTCTTGTAATATATCGCTTAGCGTGTAGGTCGCGGCGTAAGCCTTGAAGCACATTTTTGTCCAAGGAATTGATGGACTGGGTCTTTGGCCCAATTCCGAGCACAACTTCGTCCCTCGGCAGTCGCCGAAGCTGGTCAAAAGAAAGAAAGCATCGGGTGGATGGTTCCAGTTCCTTCCATGATCAAGGGTAAAACGCGAAGCAGGGGTATACGGTGAGAGCGTTGTTCCCAAGACTCACCGGGCTGAAAAGGTTCTGGTCATACCATTCACAGATCGAAGTATCGCAATTCCTTCGCGCAGACAACGGCGACAAGATGTGTTGCCTCAATTCAGAATGCACCCGCAATCGCTACATAGATTCTTTTAGCCTGCAAGAGGAGAAGGCCGAGCTAGATATCAAGGCGTTACTCGAGGGTGACGAGAAAGCGAATCGGGGGGAGGCTTGGGGAGGCTTGGGGAGGCTTGGCAATTTCAGCCTGTTACTCTGAGATAAATCTAGGCACGCGAAATTTTCTTTCTCGTTCGTAGTCCTGAGCTGGGGTTGGGGTGAGCTGTAGCTGATTTATCCTGAGCTTTCCTTGGTTGTTGAGCATGGCCGGACCTGCCACCCGTCCAACGCCGTTGTGTCTCAAGAAGGCATCTTTGTTGACTAGTTAGATCTGAAGCTTCCGGCCTGACGAGTGTGATCCGCCCGTCCCTTTCCAGGGGCTAGGCCTCAGATGCAGCACCAGGCGTCTGGGCTTGGACGCGTCCAGCATTTCCGGGAAGGGCATAGCAGACAGCAAGATTGGCTGGCCTTCATGTTGACGGGGCATTTCGTCAAAATCTCGGCCAAAGACATTGTCGATGGTCACCTGGACGAGCCGGCAAAAGGCGCAGCATTTCGTCGACAGGCCTTGTCCAGCATCCTCAGCGGGATGTCGGGGTAAAGGAGCAGATATCGAGAGTTGAGCTGTCTGCATGCTTCGCAGAGGAACGAGGGGTAGCAGCAGGTGGGGCGGGTTGATCGGCCATGTTCTGACAAGATATTTTCTGTCTGCGAACTCTGTCAAAGATACCGGTTGTGGTGTGCTCTTATGAAGAAGACATGAAGGAAGCCACCTCTTTTTTGGGTTCTTTTCGATAAGAAGATGCTAAGCTGGGAAACATGCGCAATGCTGCAAGCACAACATATAAATTGTAGGCGAAAGGATTACCACGCGGTACCTTTATGTAAGAATACATGATAATAACCAAAGCAATAAAAGAATCCTGAACGCCTACTTGGTACATATAATATCCTACCCATAAACCAAGGTCGCTCTGAAAGCCTGCTACGCCGATAGGATCGAGGAAGGTCTGGTGATGAGGTATCCAATGTTGGCACGGAGCTTAACCTTAAAACCCCAAACTCCTCCATTCCCTCCTTAAAAGAAAAAGAATAACAGAGCCTGCACTTGCCCGATTACAAGGAACATCCCGCCCTTTGGTCACGCTGTCGGTGTCATGGGAACCTCCCCCAAGAGCGTAAACGGACCATTCTGCCCACTCGCCACCTTCCCACCACCACTGGCGGGAACCTGCCACTCTTCCATCTTCAATTTCAGCTGCTGCTGTCCTCCTGAGGAAGAGACAGACCCGTCCTCGGCATACAGGACGTAGACCCTCTGGTCGACGTAGGTGAGATTCGTCTGCGGCGTGGCCGAGAGGCCGAGATAGGTCCGACCGGGCTTCAGCAGGCCGCTGATGCGATTCTTTTGCGTGAGGAATCCGCTCGAACAGTTCCACGAGACCAGGTTCAGGTCCCGACCGTCGGCCGAGGCGAAGAGGATGAGGTGAGTGATGAAGGCGCCGCGGTTGGTGCGCGCGCACTCAGGCAGGGTCGTGTCGGTGAAATAATTGCGGTTGTCCTCGGTCGTGACGCAGAGCGGAGTGCCGGGGGCCAGATCGAATGCCGTGTCTAAAATAGTGAGTGTGTGAGCAAGGTCACTTGGTCGGACCAGGAGATTACGACAGCGAAGTGAGAGATAGACTTTACTTACCGGTAACAGTTCCCATCAGGTTCGTTTCGACATTGTAGGGGTGCTGCTTCATAGTTCCGTCGGTGCCGCCAATGTAGAGACGCAGATCTCTTCGACTCCCCGCCGGTGCAGCAGCGATGGACGAGCCGTCTTGGATGGAGACGCTGTGTCGGAAGCTCTCCCACGGTTGCCCGTCGGTACCGTTCTCAAAGTACCGTGCGGCCGTGAGGGAATTTGCGCCGAGCTCCTGGAAGAAGTTGGTCAAGACCTGGAGACGCGTGTCAAAGTTTTGGTACCAATACGAAAAGACGGCCGAGAGGTTGGAGGCGGTGTAGAGGCCGCTGAAGTTGTCGTATCCCCAGACTCCGGCCTGCTCCTTGTATGGGGACTGTCGCTCGGCCAACTTGCCGGTGGGCTGGAAATAGTAGACGTTTTTTACCTAGAGATGTGAGTATACCTGACCTTGTGAAGGATTGTCCATAGATACGGTAAAGACCCAACTTACCAGGGCAATGCTCGTATTGGTGTGCGGATAACCAGCAGCCGCAGTCAGCAGCGTTCCTGGCTTGATACCGTCGACAGCCGGATCCGTGATGGTCTCGACGGCCCATTTTGCGCCGGCAGAGTCCCAGGAAGATTCCAGGATCCGGGGCGGATGGGTCGAATTCCACTGTGTTGTGTGGTAGACTCGAATCTGTCGCACACTGCCTTCATCGACCCAGCCCAATGCAGCGATGCTGATGTTTTGGAAGGCAGATCGGGCCGGCGGCGTTGTGGTATTATTATTATTATTCGATCCCGACGTGTCGGAACCTGACGAGTCGCTCGAAGTTGCCGAGGAGGATTTTGACGCGAAGTAACCCCCCACTCCCCCGCCAACAGCCCCGGCGACGACGACGAAGGCGACGATGCCGGCAATGATCCAGAAGACTCGCCGACGAATACCACATATTGTCGGTGGCGGCGGTGGAAGTTCGCCGTAGACGCGCTCTTGGTGATTTTGCACCGCTTCTGGTGCGTCCGTCGACGAAGGGCGTGCGAAAAGAGCCGAGAAAGTTGGGTCGGACTCTGCGGGCAGGGGTTTCTTCCACGAGTTTGTTGGGTCGTGATAGACTTCCATCCCGGGGTCGCTGTGGAAGGCGGTGGGCTCGAGTGGTGATTGCACGACTTCGAGTCCACCACTGTTCGAGAGCCTCCGCTCATCACGAGGTGTCGCCATCTTGGCCGACACGCAGGCAGCAGCGGCGACCAAAACACATACGGCAACAACAACGTTGCAATGAACAACTCAACCATTTTTTTTTCTTCTGAGAAAGGCGGGGGGTGGGGAGGAGAAAGGAATTCAGGCGCAATGGGCGCCATCAGCAGATCATTGCTAAAAAGGAGGAACATGCCCAGGGCTCGGAGGCGAGGGCTTGAAAGGCACCGCATCCAAAACACGGGAATTGCTGACTGCAGGAGCTGAGAACCCGAACAGCCCAGTAGGGCCCTGGAGGAGCCCAGACCTGGCAGTGATATGCAAAATTTACTGCCGGGTTTGGCGAATCAAAGCACGGCCGACAAGGCAACCTAAAGTGCGGCGTAGCATCACGCCGACACGTAGTGATTGATGCCGCCGATCCCCTGTCTGTTCAGACCAATCGATTCTCAGAGACCAGACCAGTCCCCGCTCCACACTCCCTGGCCATTTAAAGGACCGGATTTGTCTCAACAGCCGCCATGCAGCGAACAAGCGACAGGCGCGGGAGGCAACACAAGCCACCTTTCCATTTTTAGCGCATCGATTTGACGTCGACACTTTTTTTGGCCCTCGCCATACCGTCTAAAAATTTATCAAGTCGATTGCGTATCAACTTATTTTGTTTATCAACATCGAGGAGGTTAGAGATTGGCGGGGATAAGACAGTCGCCCTTAAAGGGTCATGTTCTCGCTGCTACCTTGGACTGTTTGGGCTTTCTGGCCCGCTGCTCTCGGTCTCGTCCCAATATCCCACGCATCCAACTCGACATCCGCTCTCATCAACCCATGGCAACTATGGGGCCCCTATCGGCCCAATCTCTACTTTGGCATCCGTCCACAGATTCCCGACACCCTTCTCATGGGTCTCATGTGGGCAAGCGGCGATGATCGGAGAACCATGTTGAGCAGTGAGTTTTCCAATCCATCATCAACACAACTGAAGCTCACATGGAAAAAAAATCATCCCAGCTCTTCGTGACACGTGTGAGCAAAACGACGGCATGCAAGGCTATGGCTGGACATTTTACGACACGCGGGTGGGCGGTTCGCAAATCGCCCACGACACTCAGCTCCAGATCGACCTTGAGACGGCCTTTCTCAAGACGGAAGGGGAAGACAGCTGGGCGGTCCAAGTCACCGGCACCCCGAAATCAGACTCGGTCAAGACGTCGCTCATCTTCCACGTCGCCGTGGAAAAGGCGGATGATGCAAACGGGCCCAAGACTCTGGTGTGTGCGAGCCAAGGCGAGGGTGGAGAGGGCGTTGAGGCAAGCTGCGAGGGAGAGATCGCCGGTCTCGGAAAGTTTGAGTTTCGGGTTATCGGAGATGCCAAGAACAAAGCGGTTCACAACACCGCCGTGAAGGCTGTACAAGTGGGCGAGGACAAGATTTGGCAGGCAAAGTGTAAGTTTTTGGACGCGAGATTTTTACTTGGGTGGTCAACCCTAACTGACCAATTATATGACAGCCGTGTTTGTCGACCAGGTCAAGGCCGTCGGCGGCGGAACCGGCGAGAATGTGGCAGTGGAGAACAAGCCTGGTGCTGGGAATATGCACTTTATCCAGCTCACCTTCCAAGGTCCATTCACTGTAACCTTTACATATCGAGGGATGGAAGCGACCGCTCTGGATGGTAAGTCGATACACCCCCCCTCGTCAGTGGCTGCCCTTGCTCCGATAACTAATCGCTTACTGCTTGTAGAGATTTCAGTTAAGGAGGGCCTGGATTCTCTACGCTCTAGCTTCCCCACCAGCGTGGATAAGGTGTTTCCAAGGGTAGCTCCCTTTGACCAAGAGAAATACCGCCGTTTCTCCCAGGAAATCCTGTCCAACCTCCTAGGTGGCCTGGGTTTCTTCCATGGAGATACCAAGGTGGACAACACACGAGCCCCCGAATACCAGGAGACCGAGCCGGAGTTTTGGGTCGGGGCAGCCGCCGCCATGGCTCGCGCCCCGATCACCACTACGCCTCCACTGACGCTTCTTTCCCATACCCCATCGCGGCCATTTTTTCCAAGGGGGTTTCTCTGGGACGAAGGGTTTCACCTACTCCCCGTTATCGAGTGGGATCTCGACCAGGCGGTTTCGGTCCTTCAAAGCTGGCTGAACCTGATGGACGAGGACGGTTGGATTGGTCGCGAGCAGATCCTGGGGCCCGAAGCTCGCAGTCGAGTTCCTGAGCAGTTTCAGGTTCAGTACCCTCACTACGCCAACCCGCCGACACTCTCCCTTTTATTCCCAATTCTAGTCTCAAAACTCACGGACCCCTCGACCTACGCTGGCCATCCCTCGGTCTATCTCTCCTCCAAGGAGCGTGCTTCCGAGATGCTAAGGGCGTTATATCCCCTGCTATCGCGCCATTACCAATGGTTCCGGCGGACGCAAGCAGGAAACTTCAGCAGCGCGTACTCTAGACCTGACGGCGCCATTGCCGGGGAGGGATATCGATGGCGCGGGAGAACACCGAAACACTGCCTGACGAGCGGCCTGGACGACTACCCCCGAGCGAATCCGCCACACCCCGGCGAGCTGCACCTGGATGCCCTAGCCTGGGTCGGAGCCTCCGCTCAGGCGCTCCAGCAAGTCGCCCAATACCTCGGCGAGGACGCCGATGCAGCCACATTCGAGAAGCACGTATCAGATGTCAAGCATAACCTCGACACGCTCCATTGGAACGATGAGAGAAAGACGTACTGCGACGCGACCATCGATGAAACCGATAAATACACGCTGATCTGCCGTGACGGCTACGTGTCGCTCTTCCCGCTCCTCCTCGGCCTCCTTGACGCAGAGCACCCGAATCTGCCCGCCGTGCTGGACCTCCTCTCCGACGAGTCCAAGCTCTGGTCCCCCTACGGGCTGCGGAGTCTGAGCGCTGCTGATCCCGATTACCACCGCGACGAAGACTACTGGCGCGGCGCCGTGTGGATTAACCTGAACGTGCTTGCCACGCTACGGCTGCGTGATATCGGCCTGCGAGAGAAAACCGGGCACAACACGCACCTTCGCCGGTCGGCAACAGAGACAAAGACACGGGCATTGACGCTCGCGGCTGAGCTGCGCAAGAATCTCGTCGACACGGTGTACAACAGCTGGGAGCAGACGGGCTTTTTCTGGGAGCAGTACAAGGACCAGACGGGAAAGGCCAGCCACAGCAGGGCATTCACAGGGTGGACGGCGTGCGTGATCTTGCTGCTGGGTCTGGATTTCACCACCAACACCGACAGGGGCAGTAGCGGTGGTGGCGGCGGCGGGGAGAGGCATGATGACGGCACCACTATTAACCATCCTCCTCCTGAAGCCTCGTCGGGTGCCGGCGCGCCGCCGTTGGGGCTGGGCGTGATCATCGCGCTCGTGATGCTGGTTGTGGTCGCGGTTATGTTGCGGCGGCGGGTCTTGGTGTTGCTGACGCGGTTCATTGTCAAGCCGGTGTGCCATACGTGGACAGGCGGACGAGGGCGAGGTGGGCGAGGGCGTCGGCTCTTTGAGCGGCAGACATATGAAGAGGTGATTGACCTTGATGAGCGGGATGTTTAAAGAGAGGTAAAGCACGGTTTTAAAAACGGAGCTGTAATTTTGTTAAACTCTGGTTATGGGTTACGGTTTTCATTTTTTTGGGAGTTGGGGAGTATACTACATTACATTAGGCTTCATGTCTTGGATCTACCTAAGAAGTACAAGCCTGTAGGGCCATGGTTCATCCGCACTATCGTAATCTGCTCAGTCTTCTATTCCGTCTTCTAATTTGATTCATTCTAATCCCATCTCCGAGACAAGGAGAGTTTCGAAATTTTACATCACATCAGCACCTTGGACAACAGCCACGGAAATATGCTCTCCCCATGTTCCGAAAGCCGAGAGTATCAATCAAGAATAAGATAAAAACAAGGTGCCTGACAGTATTATAGAACGGCGTAGACGGAGGATTGGCATGAAATTTCTCCACCCATTGAGGGTGATGTAATGGGCGGTCGATGACTTGGAATCGTAGCCGCTGTATACTTTTGCACTGTCGGGGTTTCCCGGTTATGTTGAGAGTGATCTGAGAAGGGTAAACACTTCCGACAGAATTTCAGCAACAAGGCCCAGTGCAGCAAACCTCATGATAGATACCTTGCACCTCTCTGGGTCCGTTTCCGGCCGGCTGGTGTGTGCGTTCCGATGGACTTTTGTGTCTTTTTCATGTTGGCTGACTAAACTAGGATCTCAACCCAGTTTTTTCTCGTATTTCGTAACTCTGACACATTTCTTCACGACGACTTGTCATATTTTACATAAAATCCCTGGCAATCGCCTGTGTTATTGTCATCGAGGCCGATACAGGTCCGACATTCAAGGGATAAAAGGTTTTCGATAGACGACGCACCGGGCCGCGCTTCGATTTAGATGCCAGCTGGCTGTGAGACTGGCGGTCTCATGATGCCTCCAAATTTTCATCCGGGCTGCAGGTGGGGGACATTAGCGGGTTAGGGGCGTCGTGACATGACAATTATTCAGGGGGTCCCCCGACAGCCGGTGCATTGCTTTCCTTCTTCCCCGATAGCCGACCGATCACCCCCCCGACATCCGGCCTTGCCGGCGACCGATCAACATCCGACAGCAAGGTGTTCTTGCCGGACACGACATGACCTTTCGGATGTCAGCTATGTTGTGCAACTCCGTTTACGGCCTGGTATTATTGACGCGTTGGTGGTTGGTATGTATCAGGGGTACGGGCAGCACCCTTCCCGGCCACCAGTCGATGGAGGCGTATGCATTGGGTGTAGTCTTAGCTGAGAAGAACGTGGAGAACGCTTTTTCCTGAATGATGTGAACCATTGGCCAATGGTTGATAGATCCCGACGTCGGACCGTAAGCTCAATGCTCAGCAGAAGTCACCATGAAGAGACCTGTCTTGAGGGTTTCAGTGACTGCCATGGCAGCCATGGCTAGCCGAGTAAAAAGCCACAAATATTGATGTCATATCCGACACCGGAATTACATACTTTTTACAGATCCGAGGCAAACCCACGTCTCAGAAGAGACCTGTTTTGATCCTGAATGTGGATTTAAGGGCAGGGCTCGCAACGGTTTGGAAAAAAGGAAAAGAAAAAAAACCACATTCCTGTTCATCCTCTGGATATCTGATGCAGTCTAGTTGGCCCCTGAACAAAAAAGACAGGAACACAAACAATCGTCGTCAGAAATGTCCCCCCTCAACTTGAACCGCTCTTCTCCCCCAAGTCATATGACACCAAATGATGGAATACCACCACCATCTCCGAAACAACTTCAACAACCACCTCCACCCCGCGTCCCCGTCTGGAAACACTTCCTCCGCCCATCACCCAACCCAGCTTTCACGACATCCCTCACCCTCCTCTGTGCTGTCGCGGCCGCCATCACGACCGCAAACCTCTACTACACTCACCCAATCCTCAACCTCGCCGCAGCCTCCTTCAACGTCTCGTACGCACGCGCGTCTCTGATCCCCCAACTCCTCCAAGCCGGCTACGGCCTCGGCATTCTCCTCCTCTGTCCCCTAGGCGACATCGTCCGGCTCCGACCGCTACTCTTGATCCTGACTACAATCACAACCCTCACCTGGCTCGGGCTATGTCTCACGCCCAACTTCTACCTCTTCGCGGGCCTCTCCTTCATCGCGGGGTTTACCACCGTTGGACCCCAGATCCTGATCCCGCTCATCGGGACCCTCGCGCCCCCCGACAAGCAGGCCACGGCCGTGTCAGTGGTGCTCGCGGGGATGCTGATGGGGATCGCGGTGCCGAGGGTTGTGGCGGGGGTGTTGACGGGGTATATGGGAGGGGGCGGGTCGTGGCGGAATATTTACTGGTTTGTGCTAGGGCTGCAAACCGTGTTGTTGGTTGCTATGTGGGTTTTGTTTCCGGATTTTGCGGTTCGTGGGACAGGGCGTGGTGCGTCTCAAGGGGGTATAGAATTGCCTGACTCGCAAAAGGGGGGGAAGAGGAAGGGGAAAGTGGCTGAGTTTGGGACGAGGTACGTGGAGATTGCAAGGGATATTGCCAGGATGGTGGTGACGGAGCCGGTGCTGGCGTATGGGTGCATTGTCGCGTTCCTGATCAACGCGGCGCAAGCGAGCTTCTGGACGACCTTGACGGCGCATCTGGCTGGTCCGCCGTTTGGGTTCGGACCGCTGCAGGTTGGGTTGTTCTCCATCGTTGCCGTCGTGACAACAATGCTAATTCCCGTCTACGGCTGGGCCGTGGTGGAACGGTTCGAGACCTGGTTTGCGTCGGTGGTCGGCATGGGCGTGGGAATTGTCTTGATGGCCGTGGATACATTTGCAACGACTAGGATTGGAGTGGCAGGGCCCCTCTTGCAGGCTGTGGGTCTGGATCTCGGGTTGCAGGCCGGCAGCGTGGCATATCGAGCGGCTGTGTACCGCAAGTTGCCGGCGAATCGGGCCAATGTTGTGTTTACGGGAAGCGCCTTTATCGGGCAGCTTGTTGGGACCAGCGTTGGAAATACGGTTTACGCTAGAAGGGGATGGATGGTGTTGGGCATTGTGCATTTGGCGTTTGCGGCCCTAAGCATGGGCGTCGTGTTGTTGAGGGGGCCGGGAGAAACGAGGTGGGCTGGATGGAAGGGCGGTCCAACGTTGTGGCTACAGAGGGAGACGCGAAGTGGGAGCGGGAACGACTCACAAACTGTCTTGTGTTGATTTACTGCTACTCCCAGGATAGGGAGGGGAGGAAAGCGGTTGCCAAATAATACGAACATATTACCTTACAGCAAAAGCTACCAAGCCAGGCTTATACTGCAATCCCAGGTACTTCTATGTACAGCTATTCTAACTCCCAGTCACCTGATCCCAAACGCTAACACATCTTGCTTCCCCACTATCAGAGTCGGGTGAGCTGAATGCAGCAAGACTGTTATAAAGTTGATAGGGACTGTTAGCTCCAAGCCACCACACGGACCACAGGCCTTTTTTGCTGTTCGCGTTATTTTGTCAACCGCTTGGGGAGGCAAGCGGACTGGAGGCACTGGCTAATTCAGTGGCTCAGCGGCCAAGATTGAGATGAGGTGCTGGGTCGTCGAAGTCACTGCAGCGTGGCGCAACCCATCATGCAGCCCATTCGTCAGACTCACGCCAGATAATAACACTTTGGGCATCGCGCGCGGGGTACCGCATCCATGTCCAATCGGCGACGGTGGCCGGTTTCCCGGCTGCAGAGTCATCCAATTCTGGCCCTGCAAAGCGATGCACGTTTGATTGAGGATAGCGTGCCAGTGAAAGAGTTGCCATCGCAGCCACCAACAGTTTCAGTGACCCACGCGCGCACACGCACACACAAAGACAGAGAACGTATGTATTTACCAACCCTGCACCCGAGTTGTCGACCTGATGAGTTTTCAGTTCCACAACAACAGGTTCGACGACATACAGAGCCCGTCAACTCATGTCACATCACCCATCTCACAACACCCATCCTAATCACATCACTCAACCCACCATGGCCAGTCCTCCCGCAACCACCAACGAACAGGCCGCCGACATTGAAGTCGACCCCACCTTTCTCCGCTCCTCCCCTTCCCCCTCCGACACCGACTCCGCCATAGGCTCAACCACCACCGACGTCTCCACTTCCTCTCTCAGCTCAACAATCCTCCAGTACCGCGAAATCCACGGCCGCACCTACCACAACTACACCGGCGCCACCGCCCAAGGCACTGAATACTGGGCGCCTAACGACGACAACGCCAACGAGCAGCTAGACGTCAACCACCATCTCCTCACCCTCTCCCTCGAGAACAAGCTCTTCCTCGCGCCCCTCAAAAGCCCGCAAAACGTCCTCGACGTCGGCACGGGCACGGGCATCTGGGCCATCGACTTCGCAGATGAGTTCCCCGAGGCGGCAGTCACGGGGATCGACATCTCGCCGATCCAGCCGACGTGGGTGCCGCCGAATTTGAAGTTTGTGGTTGACGACGCGACGACAGAGTGGGCGTATCCGGATGAGACATTTGATTATGTGCATATCCGGTACATGGTTGGGTGTGTGAAGGACTGGGTGGGGCTGTATCGTGAGGCGTACAGGTGCTTGAAGCCAGGCGGGTGGATTGAGCACATGGACTGTAGTGTCGGGTTGTGGTGTGATGATAGGTCGATACCGGAGGGGAGCGTGCTCGATGAGTGGGTGGGCATATTTAGAAAGGCGGGGCCGCTGATGGGAGGGCAGGATTTTTTCCTGATTGAGGGGGATGAGTTTGTGAAGAGGTTGGAGGAGGCGGGGTTCGGGGAGGTGAAGACGCGGGTTGTCAAGGTGCCGGTTGGGTCGTGGCCGGCGGATAGGAAGCTGAAGGACATCGGGGGGGTCAATCTATTTTCGATGCACAGAGATGTGGAGGCTTTTGCGTTGTACGTGCTGACGAGTATTCTGAAGTGGGAGATTGTGGAGGCGCAGGTATTTTTGGCCAAGATCAGGAGTGAGCTGAAGAACAAGGCGTATCATGGGTATACCCTCTGGTAGGTTGTCTTCCGCCATAGTTTACGTTTGGTCGGTTACTGATATTGTTACAGGAAGGCGGCTTGGTCCCAGAAACCGTTGAAATAAGGTTCCCTGAAGAGAGGCTTTTTGTGTTAGAAACACGGCACACTGGATTCGCTCCAAATAATGGGGGTGTTGCAAAGACATGATTGTATTGCTTGTTGTGGTGGTTCTGGCTTCCATCCAGAACCTCCTTCTTTATAGACTTTCTTGCAGGATTCAGCCTTCGCCACCATGGTGGCTCAGGCCTACCGGCGTTCTGGCAGTGCTAGGCAACTACCTAATCAGCAAAGCTGATTAGATGCCAGGGCCCCTGAGCCCCTTTCTTTTCTAACAGGAATCGTGATATTGGGGACGATAGTGAAGGTGAGTTAGGGCCTAGGCGGGGTTCATCTGATCTAGAGCCGAGCGGTAATAGCAGCCACCTGTTGCTCTAAACGGACGGTAGCCTGCACATAATAGCCAGCCTGGAGGAGGTAAAGCAACGTATATAAGCCTACGTGTCCCGTTTCGCTAGTGATGAAGACGAGGTCCTGAGAGCGCAGCATCTCGAAGGATATGTGGGAAGAGAGGAAGACGAGGAATCTAGCAAGGCTCTGGATTATCAGGTGCGCCCCAAGAGAGCAAAAAGAAAATTGTGGGAGCTTGTTAGTTGCTGGTCGAATCTTTCACAAGATCCTGAGGCAGTTGAGCCCGACTAATTATAGACCTCATAAATCTTCACAGCCAAATTCAGCACTTTTCATGCCACCATGCTTTCGAGAACTCTCCCCAGACCCTTCGGCGCGTTTTGGGGGCATCACAACCGTTGGCAAGAAGCCGAAAACAGCAGCCTGTGCTTACCATGTGGCCCTGCCAAAAGATCCAGATTACTAGCGCCCAGGCCCAGCAATCTTCCTCCCTCATCCTAGTCCGCAACTTGCAAGTTTACCATCGTCGTCACCAGGCGCACGCAGCAGCTGCCAGCTGTTGAGAATGCTCAGGAATAGATTCAGACTGTCTTGTGGAATGTCCCAAGAGGAAGCATCACCACCTTCTTAATAGGAAGTCAGACGGCGCCGTGGGGTTGGGACGGCGATGTTGGCGGATATGGGAAATCTCAGGGGGCAAGCTCAGGGGGCGACTTGGGTGTTTGGCTTACATGGATTTACCGGAGATAGACTAGTACGAAATTAAACTACGTTTTGCTCCTCTGAATTACCGCGTTTAGGTTTGGCGATAGCTTCATTTGCGCGTGTCAACGGTGGTGGCCAGAATCTGTGTTGACTTCGTTGGGTGTGTGGCACTTTGGTTGGATTCGGCTGCATGAAAAGATCGATTTTAAGCCGCAAAATACATGTTTTTCAATGCAGCGCGTTGAGGCGCATCTGCCGTGGCCCCAAGCCTGAAATAGCTAGCGTGTCTAGGAATAGGGAGCTAGGAGGTCTACAATTAGTCGGGCTCGAGGCAGGTGGGTGGATAGTGAAGCCCTGTTGCAACAGGGGAGGGCGGCGAGCCCTGTGACATAGGCCTTACTTCAAGTGGAGAGGGCGGCGATACTTGAGAGCCTGTCTCTTCAGCAACATGTAGCCACAAGCCCAAAAACGGGAGTTTGTCCTGGCACACGGGTGATTGGGTACCGACAAAGGGGGAAGAACGCCATTATGGCGGCCGAATAGAAATTACTCCCAATACATCAGGAATCGGCGCCGCATTGAATCCACATTTCCTGTCAGTGCAGGCCCCCACGCGATGCGGCTGGATTCAAGCACACTTTGCATTCATCCCTCTTCGCTGCAAGTTCAATTCTATTTCTCCGAGGTGCCCGCAGTAATTACCCACAGCCATATTCTCCTGTCTTAACCGTCCTGTACCCTCTTTGTCTCTTAATCAAACTTCCGGATTCCCCAAAGCAATGCAGTTATCGTTAAAAACAATGCCGCTCTCACATGCACCGACACCACACCACCTGATGTACGTGAGTGCGCCTGTATCGGGTTCGCACGAGTAGAGCGCATCATAGATGTGGCTACCGTCATCACTGTTCGCAGCAGCTTTGAGCTCATCATAGGTGTATCCTATCAAGGCATGTCAGTCAGCAAATCCAATCTAGAATGTGGTAGCTGCAGGTTACCCACCAAAGTCCCTGTTAGCGAGAACCCAGCCACACTGGTCGTAGGGATAGCGGCAGTGCTTCGCGAAGGCATTCGCGCCAACGATGGTGGCCGCTGCCATGGTCATAACGCTGAGAAGGCAAACCATCTTCAATATACGGTAGGTTGTATGTGTTCAATGTTCGATTTCTTTGGAGGGGGGG
>Ga0247758_1000378_pt1 | contig 39460 bp, 39 predicted proteins | sample UWRJL156409C4_FD_180950 | JGI IMG/M metagenome (GOLD analysis project Ga0247758, IMG submission 180950) | Plant litter microbial communities from Arlington Agricultural Research Station in Wisconsin, United States - UWRJ-L156-409C-4 | ecosystem: Environmental > Terrestrial > Plant litter >...
AGGCGACAGCGAGACACCCAGCGACGAAGCGAGCGACGAAGGGACCAAATACCTCAGAAACAGACTACGCCGAGTCGACCGCGTCAGAAAGGAACGAGTCACACAACATCCCCGTCACCAATGAAAAGGATTGGCGAACATATCCACTCCTGTTGTCTAATCGAAAGCCCATAACATATGCGACTCCGCTTCTCGAGTCCTTCACGAGCCCCCAGTCCGAAAAGACGAGACTCGTTGATATGAAACGAAATCTTCGGCACGTCGAGGCACAAGAACGCGAGGGCCTCTCTGAGCTGGAGAGACGCAAATTAGACAGTGACATCAAAGCGATGCAGGCGTACGTGAGGACAGCCGAGGACGCCATCGAGGTTCGGGAAACGGACCCCGCCGTTGAATGAAGCCGAACAAATCTATCCGAAAGAAGCACAACTGGGTGACAACGATGAATACAAAGACTTTGCGACATCACGGCTGAAGGCGAGATTTCAATCAATCGTTGCCAGTGCTGACTCGCGCTCAACGACGGCTACTGTGGGCTCATGCGTTGAGGATAGCGAGGTAGTATCAAGGGGAAGCTCGACGCGAGTTACCGTAGGCTCTCGTCGCGAGTTAGACAGCATGGATGAAGATTCGGATATAAGTTCGGTGCATGCCGTTACAAGCAGGGACTTAGAAACTAAAAAGGAAAGAGATAGGAGACGAAAAAAGAAAGCAAACCCAGGGCCACGCAGGGATGTAGCAGAACAAGAGCCGTCCTACCACTGGACAAACCAACGCTCAAGGATTAATCAGTACGACGAAGACGAGTTGATAAATGCGACCCGAACCTCACAGTCAACAGCTCAAAGGACGCCATACAAGACTCGCCCAAAAAAGGGAGGTGAAGCCCAAAAGAGCGGTTCTCATTCTTACCCCTTGCCAACACACCGCCGTCACCCCTCAGACGCCGGCACTTCATGAGCGCCATCTTTCGGTGCCGCCCCTGAAGATGGGCCGCCCCGACCTTATTCGACCGTAAGAGTTCATTTCCCGCCCCAAATTTCCCGGGACTATCCAGAATAAGAGCGCAAGCTTTGGACCCGTTTGTGGATGGCAAAAGCTTTTGGGGGCCGGGTGTATAAGAACAGGGTGTTTCTCATGAGCATGAACACGAGGGATCACACCAATGTATCTACAGTGAACCCCAGGTCTAATTAACGGAATGCACGGCAGGCTAAAGTCAGCGGTAACTTGACGCAAAAAGCATTTAAAGATCAAGTTGCCTTTGAAAATGTACGACCGAGGCGACAAAACACAATGGGGGCAAGGGGTTCGGATCTCGTTCAAGTCTAAGTGTCGCTGCAGGCAATACCGGTATCGGAAGGATTCAATCTCTTTCAGCCGGAACCAACCCCAAAGAAGCCCCCAAAAGGTTGTCGGAAGGGATTTCCGCTAGTTGGAACCACTTTACCCGAAGGGGCACAGCAAAGGGACGCACATGACGGTTTGGTGACCTCCCCCACTTGTCAAGATGGATCTCTTCGAACCGCCAAACCATCCGAGTCATCGGAGGAAAACGTCGAATTGAGAAGAATTTTCCTGGGGCATGAAGATGCGTCCAATCGTCCTCGCAATCAACGCTGCAGCTGTGGCGGGAGCGCACATCGCCGCACCCGTAAGCGCCGAGTTCGTCGCTGTGCGCAGGAATCTGCAGGCAACAGCCCAGTCACTGCATACGGCCATTTACACAACCACCGTTGATGACCGCGATTCATCGCCACAAATCGTCACCACCGTTGTCGTCACCCTGCTAATGCCCGCCGAGGATCCACGCTACCCATCGCAAGGCGCGCCGATAACCGGCACGGCCATCTCGCACTTCTCGGCCTCTCCAAGCTCCTGGGACAAGACGGCCGAACTCTACTGGACACTATCGGGCAACGTCCCCCTCGGCGTGGACAGCACGATCCCGCCCCTAGTGCTGGGCGCCACGACGACACTCACCTCGGTGCACACATGGACGGATTCTCACACTAGCACCTATGTCAACCTATTGCTGGGGAGAGGGCGGTATGAGTGGTTTACCACGGCCCGCGTGACTTTTATCGAGGGTGTTGGTCCTGTGTATCCGGCTACTATCATCCGCACGGGGTATACGGACATGGAGGTCACACAGACGGGGGGAAATGAGGCGGTGGGGACTACGCATCGGAATGTGGCGACTGTGTCGTACTGGAGAACGACGACGATGGTGCAGGTTTTGACTTCGCCAACGCCGTTGCCCTCGGTGGAGGAATGAGGAAGCGGAGTGATGATTCGGGCCAGCCGTAAAACCTATATAGTTCTCAAATGAAGATGATAGTACGAAAAGCACCAACCGAGCCGCTAACTTGCGAGGTAACACATATAGTAGGAAAGGACATGAGTTGTTCTCTTTGTTAGGTATCTAAATAACGTAAAATACTTCCCCCTCACTCGAATCTCGCCATTCTCTCCGGCTACCTGACGGTGTGGAATAACAGTACCCGATGATTCTCCAGAAAGGCCCCCCTACATTAGTGACGTGACATAAACGAACACAATAGCCAATCTTTAAGCATGCCCGAATCGTATTCCCGCTTCAAATCAGCCGACCTCTGGCTTCTCTGTGCTAACCGCTACCAACCAGTATGACAATGGGCTGGAATATCAACCTCCGAACCAGGGACATTCGTGTAACCCTACTTCAAGTCAGCCCCTTAAATCGATCTTTTTCTCTTTACACCCCATAGCAAGTGAAAAAAAACTTACTGACGCTGTTTTTAGAGCAATCAAGAAAAACGGCCTACCGCTTCGTCCGGCGCCTTTTGTGCACCTTGCTCGTCTGTTTTGTGAAGTGGTATTCTCTCAGCTTGGAGGGAACCAGAGGTGGTGGGCACTAGGGAGTTCCTTACCGGTCGGGAGACGGGTGGGAGTTTAACGTTGCTCCATTTTGCATCCTCAAGCCTCCGGTTCCAGTCTTCTTCGTCGCTTTGTGTGGGATCACCGGGGATGCTGTCCGACCAGCAGCCACAGTCAAGCATCCCAGGCGGCAGAGGAAATTCCATCTGCCGAGGATTGTGGCCTCGAGTCCAATGGGTGCATGGCTTGAGCGGCTCCGTATGGATACCGCCTTGTTGTAGTGCCTTGACGACAATCTCACGCACATCGGCGTCCTCGATGACACTAAGATCAGGGGCCCGATATTTCCCACCGAAGTGGTCACCGTCAGGGCGCGGCCAGCCGGCCCAAATGCAGTAGATGGTGACGGACATGGCAAAGACGTCGTCCGATTCGGTTGGAACAAAACACCTCCCCGCGTCCCAGTCGGGCGAGTGTAGATACCACCTCGCTCGTGGGGAGATGAAAAGTCCACTGCCATGCCAACATCGGTGATGTGTCTGGATCTTTTTCTTGGTTGCTCGTCTTGCATTAGCGAAGCTACTGAAGACAAGTTGGCCGTTGGTGTTGTGGCGGAACGCGTCTGTGGTGACGTTGCCGTGGATGATGCCCTTTGCATGAAGGCGGGACACTAGGTCTATGATTCGAAGCGACACAGGTAGTCGATCCTCAGGGGCTACGTGGTGCGCAGCAAAAGAGTGAACACCGTCCTGTATTTCGAAAACAACGGATTCTTGGTGGAATGTCGATGTGGCTATATCAATCTGAACGATTCGAGCGATAACTTGCATGGCAATATCTGAGCCTGCATGGTCAAATATTTCGGCCTCTTCCTTGGAGCATTTTTCAACAAGGAGACTGCCGCTGAGTCCAAATCCTGAATATTCAGTCAAGGCGCTGCCACGATCATCGGGGAAGAGTCCCTCATCCTCGCAGACCCGCGGGTCGTTCACCAGCATGACAGGAGACAAGTCGCAGGCCCGAAGATTGTGCCTCCGATGCTTGGGGAGCCCTTTGCCGAATGCGTGCTCATAGAAACCGCGATCGGAGGCGGAGGCGGAGCCCATTGTGGAAAGAGAAGGTCCGGGTGGGGCCGGTGTTCCGGTGTTTTGGTGTAAAAGTCGGCTGTTGGTTACGGGCTTTGAGTGTTGCAGAGCGCCGTAGGTAATAAATGCAAAAAAAAATTGGGATGGCGTAAAACAAAAAATTGGAACCAAATGCTGAGTCGCGCTGCTTCGCAACGATAGAACGTTGAATTGGAAATGGGCGACCTTAATCCTTAATATGCCTGTGTTGATAGCCCAGGTTTCCTTAAAGCCTTGTCAACCGATGCTGCTCACCAGCCATGCTTGCCCTAGATGACTGGATAAATTTGGAATAGGTCGTTGGGTACCTACCCATGTGGCCTGTTTGGACCGTTTCCAGTTCCATCGGCCGACCTGTTGTCAACCTTGGCCGGCCCCAGACAATAGTGCCCCTCATGGTAATGGGGGCTGCAAAGCTGAAACCAACATCGGCAGTCGTCTTCAAGCGCCGCGCGGCTGAGGCGATAATCTGGGCTGGTTCTACCCGGCAGTAGTTCGATGCGGACTCGCGGCCCGTTTGACGCTGTCTTCGCTTGTCGGGGCGGCCAGCTTTGAGAGACTGCAAAGCGCTTATTTCTAGCCCGGGCTAATCATTAGTTGTCATTTGAGAAGCCAGTTGGCCATGAGGCCGGTAGCCCAAGACTAATCGGCTGCAGCTCACTCCGGCTCACCCCAGCTCAGGACTACGAACGAAATTAAAATGGCATGTAGACTAAATGAAAGGGGCCAAAAGTGATCCACTGTTACGGGGCAACAACAGAAACTGACATGAAGCGAACGTGCAGGCTGAACTCGCCAAATGCACCGTGGTCAGGAGGGGCAGCTTTCCCCTGGTGGAGACAGAGCCTGCGCCGGTATCGAGAAGGCTCCCGTGGTGGGTGAGACACATCCGCGGACAATCGGAGACCCGAAAACCTGCAGATAGGAGGCGCCGGGCCTAGACTCGGTCAGACCACCCGCAGCTGCGTCCGTCCGCACCACCGCATCTTCGGTGAGGCTCTAGCAGCGGCGCAGGCCCAAACTCGGGCCTCCTCCTCAGTGTCCTGCACTATGGAGGCTGCCCATGTCACCGAATCGTTCGGGTCCTCTTTTCTTTTCAACGTCGGTTGACTGTATGTATGTATTATCTTTCATGACAGTCTTGCACACCATCAATTTCACTGCGGTTCATTCGTCCCCAAGCCGATGATGCTTGGCCATCGAGTAGCATGCATTGCCTTCGTAAGCGAGCCCGGGGCGGCCCAGCGTAATCAGAGCTAAAATATTAACGCCCACATTTAGCAGCCTGCAGATGAACTGCCCTATCATAGTACCAATCACGACGCCCCATCACGCTTGCGGCAGGTGTCCATAGCTCGCGTCACTTGAAATGGGCCATTGGTTCGCGGTCTAGAGGGCGAGGGAAAGATGAGGAGGCTCTGGGAGTCAAAGAGTCCGGTATTTAACGTTAGTCCACGACGGGTAGTGATTTATCGCTGATTTGGCTGTTGTGGTTACACTGCTAGAATGTGATGGCGGGGTGGCATACAGAAAAAGGTCGATGTCTTTTCATGCCGCAGTATCTGCAGGCGGGGGGAAATAGGAGACCCCCCAGTTTTGGTATTACGCGTATTCAGTTAGGGTGAGATATGATTGTGTTGCAGGTTCTCTGGTTTTGATAACTAGGAACTATTAATTCGTAATAACATATAGCCTGTCCTACCCACCAACCAATCGAGCGAAGCTGGACCATGGACTCATCATCCCGCCCCTTGTTCCCACTAACCCTGCGGAGCAAACCCCCAGTTCCAAACATCATCGGATATCTTCAAGGGCACCTGAAAGAACCTGTGGCCATGCTCACTGGCCTCAGGTAGCCGTCCCCCACGGATGTTGAACTGGAGCGACTGGTGAATTAGCCTCGGCTCAGCAAGGGACGAGTCCCGCTCCTTGCGCCAGGCAATGAACTGGTCTTCCTCAACACCGTCCCGGACGTGCTTATTGGCCCGGCGCTGCTCGGCCACGGTGGCAAAGGCCCGCGGCTCGGTGCGCCCGTCGGGACCACCGGGGGGATAATCATGGCCAACGTAGATGTGGTAGTCATCAGGAAGGGAGTATAATTTATCAGTGATGGAATGGAACAAGGCGCGTGCATCACCGCCTGGGAAATCGCACCGCGCCGAACCGACGTCGGGCTGGAAGAGCGAGTCGCCTACGAAGACATTGGATCCAACCTGGTAGCCTAAATGGTCAGGGGTGTGGCCTGGGAGGTGCAAAACGCGGCAAGTGATCTTGCCGATAGAAATTGTGGAGGCCTCAGAGAGGAGGCGGTCGAAGACGCCATCGTATTCATGGGGATCGACGCGATACTTGGCCGCGAATGTGCGTTGCACCGAAGTGATGAGCTCCCCAATGCAGATTGGAGCGAAGGGGTTGCCACGGCGGAGGAGGGTTTGTTGCAGGTACCGTGCGGCCGTGAGGTGGTCTGCGTGGGCGTGGGTTTCGAGGATGGCAACAATTTTGTAGCCGCGGTCTGAGATCAAGGCGAGGAGGCTCTCGGCGTTGGTGTTGGATATGGTGTTGGTGGCAGGATTGTAATTGAGAACCGAGTCGATGATGACCGCCTCTTTGGTTGCTGGGTCAGAGACGATGTACTGCCAGGTGGAGGTATCGGGTTCAAAGATGGCGTCAATGATTGGTTGGAGCACAGTGTCCGCCATGGTGGAGAACGTTTCGACGAAGCAGCCGTTAACTGTGCAGTGAAGTAGGGATATGAAAGTAGCTGTGATCACGATGGGTAACTTAGGAGTGAGTGGCTATTGCAAAACTTTTATTTGAACGGGGCAAGGTCGTGGCGCTTTGTTATTTCACTTTGTGGATTCCCAATGTGGCAGGTTGATCAGGCCACTCGAGTTCGCGGAATTCGCCGTCTTGGTACGTCAGATCATGCGTCCTCGGGGCCCGATTGGTGGTGTTATGCTACCACCGGCGACTACATTCTTGGCAGTTTCGAAGTGGTCGCCAAATCTATACTTGGGTTTTGTTCGAACTTCCGAGGCAAGAGCCCGGAGGCAGTCACTGCTGCTAAGCTGGGTGGCGAACCCCCGATAGCCGGGCTCAGCGACAACCCGAGCCGGGCTTGCCGGGCAAGCCCCTGATAGTATCACCGACTGCCTCCTAAGCGGCAACCCGAGCCGGGCTTGCCGGGCAAGCCCCTGATGATATCACCACCGACTGCCTCGTGTGCCCACATTACAGGCGCTAAACAGCAGACTTATTCTTGGAAGTCTAATATTTTACCTCCCACTTCTAGTCTGCGGTTTTTTTTGGGGGGGGGTTTTTTCATTCCGTTACCAACTTTGATAACAAGCCTCAATCTCCGAAGAGCACCGACAAAGAAATACTGAAGCTTAACTGAGAATCGTCCTCATTCCTCATTTCATCATTTCGGCATAATGGCAACTTCACTATTATCGGGAATTGCATTTGGCGCCGCTCTCACGGCATCAGGCGTCTACCACCCCTCCGTCATTCTGGGGCAGCTGAAGCTGGCCGACTGGTCCATGATGGAGACCTTTTTGACAGCCACAGCGAGCAGCACCCTTCTCATCTCGGCCTTCCACGCCGCCAACCTCGTCAAGCTCGCGCCACGGTGCTACTCTGGCCTAGGCCTCTTCGCCCACTACGACGGCAACATCATCGGCGGCGCCCTTCTTGGTGCCGGCATGGCCCTTAGTGGCAGCTGTCCCGGCACTGTCCTCGCACAAGTCGGGACCGGTATTTTGAGCAACGGCCTGCCCACGCTAGGTGGCGCCATGCTCGCCGGGATTTTTTGGACGGGTTACCTCCGTCCGTGGCTGCATGCGCGCTCCGAAAAAAATCGGAAAGAAGCGCCTCCGGCGACGCCATGCGAAGAAAGCAAGAAAGGACCGTCTAAGACGGTCCATGAAGCCCTCGGAATCAGCAGATATGCCGCTGCGGCCGCCTTTGAAGGTCTGCTTGGGGCTGCAGTGGCCGCTCTGACCTGGATATCCATCAGCTCCCGCCCGTCTTCATCGCCCGATGGGTCCGAATCGTTGTCCAAAACCATCGCTCGCGCAACCCTTCCTGCTGCTGGTGGGTTGCTTATTGGCCTCGCGCAGCTCACTTCGTTGCTGCTGAGGGGGAGCGCCGTGGGCGTGTCGACTGCCTATGAGGACGCCGGCGAATTCTTGTGGTGGCCGTTTTATTCGCCCGATTCTGAGTCCGAGTCCGACTCGGCCGGCACAAAGCGACCGACCTTAAAAGTATCATCGATTCTTTTTGCAACGGGCATCGTGGCCGGCTCCCGGGCTTTAGCCGTGCTGAAGCCAACGCTGGTGGATCTGTCGGGAGTCCCCAAGATACCCGTGTGGCAAGCGGTGCTGGGTGGGTTTCTCATGGTTACTGGGGCAAGGGTTGCTGGTGGATGCACTTCGGGCCATGGGATTACTGGCATGTCGCTGCTCTCGGTAAGCAGCTTTGTTACAATTGGCTCGGCGTTGGCTGCCGGTGTCCTGATAGCCAGGGCGTTCTTGTGATGCATATTCTCCACTTCTGAAGTGCCGTCCTTCGAAAATGAGCATTTGGGAAATCAGGGACGGTGTTGAGAGTCAGAATTGAAAGCAATTGCTTATATTTTCTGGTGATGTTTGCTCTGGAGAAACGCAAACTATCTGCCGCGTTGCGGAAAACTAAATCGATCGAACGCTATGGTCTGTATGTGGCTCGTGCCCTCCACCAGAAGGGCCGGCCATTGGCAGTTGGGGTTTCCAATCACACCCCATGTACGACCCTCGATGATGATAAATGCGACCCTCAATGCGCCGATAAATGCGACCCTCAGTTGCTGATAGTCGTATGATGACCAGCCGTTGAAGTCAGGAGATATTTTGAAGCTTCATGCAGCATCAATCTTAATGATTACTAAAAGTTATTAAAAGAAACGAGCGAAGAAATAAGAAGGTTTTGTCTTTGGCATTCGCAATCATTCTGCATCTCCCCGATACACCCAGAGGTGCCTTGAATTTTTATTACAACAGGACATTACTCATACTCGTCTTCACGTAGAAGTCACGATGCGTTTTTACAATCTGCTCGTCTCTCTTGCCTCCTCTCTGTCGCTCGCCGCAGCCCAGGACACCTCTCGCATCCGTTCACGCACCTCTACCAATGCCGTGTGCACCAATACCGGCACGGCCGTAACAGCGACGTCAACTTTTGCTCCTCTTCTTTCAATTCATCTGGGCACCGGTGAGGAGTGCCCGCAATCGGCTCTACTGGATGTCCACTATCACAACGAGGATGACGTCGGCTGCTGCACCCAGTCGGCCAGGCTAACAACAGCTGCTGGTGGCGAACTTGCCTGCTGCGGGTGTGGCACTACATGCACTGGTTCTGTTCCCAAAATGGCCGATTGGACATTCAGCGCTGGTTAGTTTACTCTCCCAAAGTAGTTGTACCCATTGCCGGTTAATTGACCCGAGCTGCTTTATTAGGCCAATTTATCACCACCACAGGTATGGCAACCATCTCATTATCAGCTTCTCCGACTAGACTGCTGCTAGCGGAAGCACCAGAAATCCCCAGTCTTGTTTCCTCTGCTAAGAACTAATAAATCGATTTTTTTTGAACCAAAAGGCACAGTAGCTATTCTGACAAGTTCTTCGACCACAGCTGAGATTCAGCCGACCAAGACCTCTTCGCCGTCCACTTCCCCGACAGCTTCACCAATCCCCGCGTCGGGCTCGCCGCTTCATCTTGACTTCGTTGCCCTCATTGCTAGCTTGGTTACGGGCGTTTTTGGGGCTCTGCTCTAGTTTCGGAATTTGGCGGACCCGGAAAGTAAAAGGCTGGAAAAATGAAGCTTGATTCTCTTGACTTTAGTTACGCTTATAGGTTGTCAAAGAATATGTTGTTGTTGGGAATGTAAAGCCAGAACTTAAAGTTTGGAATATTGTGTTTGGCTTGAGAAAATAATGTTAGATGCAGAATGAGACCAGAGACTTATTTACAAGTAGCGAGAAAACATATTCATAAGAATGCAGCCTGAAACCTTCAAACAGCTTCCGATGGCCGAACCGCACCCGACATCGCCTCCCCCGCATCCTCACCTGCACATCTCACCTCGCCACACGCTCCCGCATGAATCGTCCCCCTCGCTTCCATGACTTTGGCATCCCTCACAGCCGCATCCACGGCCTCAGTCAGGTCGACGTGAAACAACGGCCTGTCCATCCCCTCCACGACCGCCATCCCCGCCTTTTCCCCGCCAGCCTCACCAACAACATAATAAACGGGGCTCCAACCAGCCAATCTAGCCATCTCATTTTCCTCCTCCGTCTCGTGCCTCCTGAGATGGTGCATGATGGGCTCCGCTCCAGGGGGCATGTCCATACTCGTCGTCTTTCTTGTTCCGAAGCCTGCAAAGGCCAGCGCCTTCCTCGCCCACCGATTCGACAGCCCGGCAAAGTGCCATTCGACGCATCCTGACCCGTACGCGCACGCGTGCTTGTCGAGCGTGTTGCGTGCGTCCACCAGCCCCTGGATGGCCGTGATGTCAATCTGGTCGACGGCCGAGCAGTCGAGCACCATGGCTCGCAGCAGTGGGAGGTGAGATTGGTCGTGGAGGGCCAAGGGAGAGGAGACGGGCTCGGACCAGAGGCGGTCCGAGCCCTTGGCGTGTTTTTTGTTGGAAGGCTCAGCTCGTGGCGAGTCATGTGCGCCCGAGTGTGATGAAGTGTTACTGTTGGGAGGAGCAACGCTCCCGGGCCGGGTGCTGGCTCGGACCTGGGCGATGAGACGCGCCATATGCTGGGCCTGGTTGATGTAGCTGAGGCCTTCGGTGAAGCGGAAAATGAACACGCCCGGATAAGGGGGCTCGACTATCACGGAGGGATTCATTGCGTCTCGGCGATCGAAGGGGAGGTAGATGTTACGGGAGCTCCCCATGGTGTCGGCTTCAGGGTTACTGCTAGCGTGCCCGTCGACAACACGATAGATGTGCACCTGACCGAGAAGGCGACCACTGGCGCGAGCTTGGCGGACGAGCAACCATACCAAAGAGAGAGCAATGGTGACGTAGACGCTGATCTCGAGACCGACAAAGATGGCGATAATGATGCCGACAACCCAAATGATGAGTTCAAACGGGGACATCTGCCAGTATTTGTACAGCGTCTTGGGCGGTGTCGGCAGGTCCGCAACAGCGTGAATGATGAGACCCGCCAGCGCAGCCATGGGGATGTAGTAGAAGACGGCCGTGAGTGCGTACAGAGCCAGCACAAGGATGACAGCGCTGAAGAGGCCGGCTAGCGGTGTTCGGACCCCAGCCTTCGAAAGAACGGCAGAGGCACCAAAAGATCCAGTACACACGTAGCCGCCGACAAAGGGACCGAGCAGGTTGGATGCGCCTTGGGCTAGCATCTCCTGGGATGGAAGGACCGTGTATCCAAAGATGCGGCCGAACGACTTGGCGATAGCGATGTGCTCGATGACTAGAATGATGAGTATGGCTGGGAGTTCGGGCAAGACTAATAGGATGAGGTCTCCGTCCATTCTTGGTGGCCCCACATGGTTAAAGCCTGGGAAATTGACCGATGAGTCTTCTAGCCTCCTAGTTCATCCCCCCAAAAAACTGGGAGCACTCACCCCTAGAAATAGGCCCAACAATTCGAAAGGGGCGCGCTCCCCCCGATCGGTTTCTGTTGACAAGCCAGCTGATCAAGGTGTATAACAACATAACAAAAGTTAGCCGCATCGACGAAATGATGGCCCACTTCTTCTTGCTGGTCGGGTAGCGCGTCTCCATCCGGGCGCAGAAAAAACGAATGGCATAAAGTAACACCATCGAAGTCAGGCCAATAGCGGCGTCCATCTGCGTGCTCGGTAGCCCCTTCAAGGCGTCTATCATGACCAGATACGGCGCCTGCCTCGTGTTTACCCCGGTGATCCCCATTAGTACCGGAAACTGGGTCGCAATAATAATGACACTTGCTGCCGTGACGAAGGCAGAGATGGGGATGTAGGGTACGAACTCGATGATCCAGCCAAGACGGAGGAGGGCAATAAAAAGGAGGATCATGCCCGCGATGGCAGATGTTGTTTTGGCAATTTCTTCGCTTGTGTAGACACCAGGTCGCTGTTCCTGGATCGAGGTGATCACAGATCCGACCAGGAGCGATCCAACTGCAGTAGTCTGTGTCACCGTTAGGGTTCTTCGAAACATGGTTACGATGAAGGGTTAAGGGATATCAGAAAACGTACACCGATTACGATATCTTTGGACGTTCCAAACAGCCAGTATAGAGCTGCCCCCATGAAGCTCGTATACAGACCATACTCAGGAGACAGGGTGGCCAGCAGCGCATATGCCATGGCCTGCGGGATGACAACAAAGCCGACCGTCAAGCCAGCGACACAGTCGCCCACTATCCAGCCAGAGCTGTAATGCGGAAGCCATTGCGTGAAGACAAAAATGTTTCGGATATATTCGAGCATCCCGCTTTTGGTCGGGATCAGGGAACGCAGCCACTCGCCCGCTGTCGGTTCTGCCTCGGTGTAGCAGCCGATGGCATTGCAAATATTTTCGTTGAAATCTTGATGCAAAGGCAGCTGTTGGCTGCCTTCCCGAGTCGCATCGGAGTCTGGTGGTGACATGGTCTGAATTCTTGGGGGGGGAAGAGTCAAAATAGAGAATAATACAGTAAGCTTAGCAGGAAGCTCCTTCAAGAGACATTGGGTGTGGTGAGATAGGAATTTGTGTGGGCTCAACAAAACACAGTACTTCAATTTGAGCTTGTTTTTACGCTCTTTGCATGCGGGGGCGAAGAAACCACCATGGCGTGGTCAAACTCCCAGACAGTAACCTGATCGGTAAGACGGTATTGACTAAGTGCGGCTCGAGTCGGCTCGGGGTTCAGCCAGGCGATTACGGGCCAATCGACTTCCGGAGACGCCAAGCCAGCGAGAATCGTTTGGCCCTCCGTGCTTGGCCAGCACCGGGGGGAGGAAGTGCATTAGTCCCCGGGAGGGCACCTTTTGATCTGTTAGTCAGCAGTGTGCTTTGCAGTGTTCGGCGACCTCGGGCGAGGGTACCCCACTGACCGCACTTGGAAAACCCCCAATCACCTGACCGTCATACCCCAAGCTCATCAGGCCACTCCGACGCCACATCTGAGCAAGGAAAAGAGAATGACGTTAACAGTCTTCGTTCCAACATCAAAAAATTATTTTTGGCCAATGGAATTAAGGAAAGGTCAACTGAACCGCTGTCTCCGGTTGCAGCGACCCGCCCCGAGCCGGCGTGCGGCGGCAGCATTCTTTCTCCCTTGCGGATTTGTGTTGCGTACCACGATTGGACAAAAACCACCTGCACCTTCCTGTCATGGCCTTAGGATCACGGTTGCGGCTCTTTTGAGTCTCAGGGATCCATGGTTAAATCAGAATACTCGGGGACCAGTTGGCATTGGGATGTTTTCCTTGAGTTCGCAGTCAGTAATTCCCCTCTTTCTCACTTCAGACCGTACAAAGGGGATAACACTCACCACCGACCGTCGTGATCCTCAACGCGGCGGTATCATGCGTCTTGACCTCCAGCTCAAAATACCCCCTGAAGATCCCAAGATCCTTCCCACTCCACATATCATGAACGAGGAGCTCTCCATCCCCCGCGGCCTTCAACGGCGCAATCTCAGCAAAGACCGCGCGCATCTTCACAGCCTTGTCTTGTGTATTGAGCAGATAGACATGAATTCCCTTGGTTGACGTGCCCACCCAGAATGCAGCCGGGTGAGCAATATCGGGTGCGGCAACGGTAGTCTTGTCGCCACCCAACTTGTAGGGCATTGCCGAGGCGCCGTACACAGGGTCCTGGTTGAAGTCGATCAGCTCTTTGTTGGAAAGGATCTCCAGAATCGGCTTCTCAATTTTGTCCAGCGGGGTGCCAATGATCAGAGGGCTCTTAAATGCGCACCACAACGCAAAATGGCTTCGATTCTCTTCCAGCGTCAAGTTCCCGTTGCCGACCTCAAGCATGTCCCAGTCGTTATGGCCTCCAAAGTCGGTGGAGTTCCAGAACAGCGAAGCCTGGTTGACGATGGGCATGAGCCCCCAGCTCCATTGTTCCTTGCCCTTCCACGCCGGCATGATATCGCCCCACATGCGCCACGAGTGGCCGATGTTGTTTCCCCATTGTTCGACGTGGGCGTGGCCCCAGGCGCAGAGCGAGTATTGGATGGTGCGGTTCTGGCGTTGGAGGGCGTTGCCCATGGTGAAGTAGCGTTTGGCGGTGTTGGAGGTGCCCCAGTTGTAGTTGGCGGGAGCGCTGTTGCCGAGGCCTTCGGGGGAGTACTCGTATTGGTCGGACCATTGGGAGGGGACGTTGCAGTTGTCGTACTTGAGATCTTGTGATTGGGGTTGTGAGACTTGGCAGTGGGTAGGAAATGGTGAAGTGACTTACAGTCAATGCCCCATTTGCTGAAAGTCTCGGCGTCAATTTCTTCGTATCCCAGAGAGCCGGCGTAGCCTCCGCAGGTATCAGTGCCTGTTTCGTAATAACAAAACGCGGTCAGCCGCCGATGAACGAAGAAAAGGGGGCACTTAGCGTCGAACAAACCCGCATCGCTGTAAATGCCCAGCTTGAGGCCCAGCGAATGAACCAACTCTGCGGTCCCATTGATTCCGTTGGGGAATTTCTGGGCGTCGGGAATCAGCTCCTTAGTATTTGCATCGCGGCGCCGTTGCTTGTCGCTCCAACAATCATCGATGTTGACGTATTGGTAGCCGAGGTCCTTGAGTCCCAGCGTCACCAACCGTTTAGCGACGGTGGCGAAGACGTCCTCGTGGATGTTGCATCCGTATTCGTTCCATGAGTTCCACCCCATGGCCGGGACACGACCGGTGCCGTCTGAGCTGATGATAGCTGCCCCCAGGGAGGCGAGCCCCAGGAAACCGAGTGCAATGAAGACCATCGTGTGAATGTTTGTTGCTGTGAATGCTTCGATCGTTTGCTGCGCAGCGTGGCGGTATGCCCTCGAGCAATTCATCACCAATCAACCTGGAATTCAGGGGCTTGTCTGGATTTATAAGGAAAACGAGTTCAATTGTAGATTACGTCAAGCCACTCCGCTCCAATATCCGGTGTGAGGAAATCTGGGATTGGCTAAACTAGCTGCCTGTACCTGGGTGAGGAGGGGGTGCCTGCATGTCGGGATGAAGGCGCGGGATGCGGGCGGGGCTGCTCCGCCGTTGTCGGATCCCAGCGTCCCGTTGCCGAATTTTTCCACAACTGAATCTCTGACATCTAGCGAGCAGAAAGGGTGCGGGAGAACATCCTTGCCCCTTAGTACCTTTATTCCCACAATGGTGGAAGTGAGAAGCGTGCAAATCAAACTTCAAGCCCATGTTTCAATCAGCTAGGCAATTTTGACTACGTCTTGGCTCATGGAACGGAGGCTGTTGTAGATAGTGTGGGCTGACGAGGCGAAATTCAAGTTTTAGACGGTTAGTATAAGGTCAATCTACCCACAACTGTTAATATAGCGGTGTGGTGATAAAGTACACTTCCAGTGAGGACCACATTACAAACGTAGCTAGGTTAGATGAATATATCTTTTTACTATTACGGTACAATAGATACCTACCATGCCCAAGCCGCATATGCCACAAATTACTTGTTCATATTCCCTTTCACCGTTTCTCCTCCTCTTCATCCCATCAACCCCCCCTCACTCTCGCTGCTTTCTGAGTGTTCACTTGCCGCATACGTACAAGGAAGTCCTACGTTTCTACCACTAATCGCCTCTACCACTCGCTTATCCTCAGCATCTGCCCATATCGGGGATTCAGAAGTGTCCCGACGCTTTATCTTGTCCCAGTATCCCGCCACACAACCTTGAAGAAAGCTCCATAGGTCGGATACCCACTCCCGCGTCGAGGGACTGCAGCATATAAAGACTGTAGTGAAAACAGAGAGAAGCCATCCTAACCACGGCAGATGCATAACCGACCCGACGGTTACTACAACGCTCCACAACTGCCAGCGGAGCGCATACGCTTTTTTAACCAACCAGTCCCACTTCCTAGACTTCAGGAACGTCTCCCACCGCTCGTGGCGTCGGAAATGGTTTTCGGCCCCCTCTTGGTCCTTCTCATCCCTGCCGTGATTCCTCTCGCGAAAGCCGTCCAGATGGAACACCCATTCCTCTTTGAGCTTGCACTCCCTGGCGTCCGTATACGGCCCCAGCTGGCAAAACCTCGCCCACCTTTGCACGACCTCACGGCCAGTCTTCTCGTCCAGTGCGAAGTATTCCGTATGTTTCTTCGTCCCGCAGTAGCAGAGAAAGTTATACTGGAAGTTATCCAGCTCCTTTTGCGCCAGCCGCTCCACCTGCTTGTAGTAGTACGGCACGTTCAGATAATCGTATCTTCGTTGCAGGAACCGTATCTCGCCCCCACATTGGGATTCGATTACACGGATTCGGTCCTGCGCATCCGTCTCAGTGGTGAAGCCGATCTTGATGATTTTGTTACCCTTGTGCTCGGCCGGGGCCACATACACGTAGCCTTGCTTTGCATCCTTTTTTCCGAGTTGTGCTGGATTTTTAAGCTTTTTCTCGATAGCGAAGTCGATGTCTTGGGCACGCTTGATTTCGTCGCTCCTGGCATCGTTCTCATCGGTTCTGTCTGGTGTGTTGAGGGGGGTGGCTCTCTTCGCTCGCCGCTTGACCTTGGGGGGTTGGAGAGGAACCTGCGCCTTCTCTTTGGGCGAGGAAGCCCTTCTTTTGAGTCGTTCGCTCTGCCTGCGCTCAGAGGATGGATCGGGCTTTGCCTTATCGCGAAAGGGGTCGGATGTTGTTTCCTCTGTGGCTGGGTCGGGTGCTGACCGAGCTGGTGATGGGTCTGGCACTTTTTCAGCTGTCGCGCAATGAAACTCTGTCTCCGGCTCCGGCTCCGGCTCTGTCTCCACGATAGAGATCTCAGTCGCAAGTATTTTGGTCGTAACGGTCTTGGGATCATGGAGCCGTGGCTGTGCGGCTTGCGGTTCTAACTTCTGAAGTCCGCGAAAGGGGAAGACTCCAGAGGTACTCTGCGACCATGACAGTGTCGTCGACAGTGAGTATACTGGTGGTTGCGTGATATTTACTCGTGAGGTTCTTGATTTGAATCGTCCTCCGAATAATGAGGGCGGGGAAGGCGGTGGCGACAACGCTGATGCACGCCATCTTTTCCAATGCTTTGGACGGCGGGTGCGCTTGTCAAGGAGTACGACACTTGCAGCGGTGGCCGGAACAGTCGCCTGGCTCCGGATTTGTGCAAATGGATTGGGTTGTGAAGATTGAAATTCGAAGGGGTTCACGGAATCCCGTCTCTGTAAGCCAGATTCCATCATGGCGAAGAAAAGAGGCAACCGGGAACGAGATAACAATATGGTGGAAAGCGAAAGGGGAGCGACAACCTCTCAAATGAAAGGAGAACGGGGGGATTCTCGCAGCAGCGAAGGTGGTTGTATTTAGGCTGTGTCGGACTTTCGTGCTTTGGGCACTTGACTCCCTTCCTCAGCGGTCCCGACAGTCTGGGTCGAGCCCCAACCGCCCGCCCGCCCACGCCCAAAAGGAACATTGCGGTGACTTAACGAAAGCGAAGAGGAGTAGCCGCGGCCGACCGTATCCGTTAGATTTCGTTGAAAGACGGCCTTAATTATAACTACGTTTGTTTCCCTTTCCTTCGACGCGAGAACGCAGGGGCGGTTAGGCTTGCTCATCGCAGTAGCTAGTCGTGGATGGCCTCAATTGTCGTTATCTCCCCGGCGAGACCAACCCCTCAATCTCGGTAAAACACTCTTCACCGAATGCTGGAATAGGAAGGTTGCATGCGAAGCCATGCACAGTTTCCATACCGGGAAAATGTACGGTTATTTCTCACGCGGAGGCCTCGCTTAACGACTGAAGAATTACCTCGATGTTTCAGCGAAGAGCATTTACACCGCGATGGCGTAGATATTCAGTGTTATCTCGTCTGGATATAACATCCACTTGCGGACCCAGAAACTACCACAGCCTCTTGAACAGAACCTTCATGTCCCGATCAGGAGGCACAGCAGCCCCTCCAGACCACCTCGCATCGTTCTCAGCAGGCCTGTCCGAAGGCGTCCCATCCTCCTTGTTCACCCACCCAACAAACTCAATGTCGAACCGGGAGACCAGCAACGCGATGGTCAACATCATCTCCTGCTTCGCAAAGAACCGACCCGGGCATATCGACACCCCGCCACCTGTAGCCATGTCAGTATCTTTTCTCTCAAACCCTGTCAGTGCTGGAAGTTGAACTCACCATAAGGGAAAAAGTCAGCCGGCCCACCAGCGAGCACAAACTTCCGCACGGTCTTGACCTTGCCATCAGCCCCCGACTCCTCAACATACTGGATGTGCCTCTCGGGCCAGAACTCCGACGCAGCATGCCCCTCTCTCGCCCAAGTCTGCCCATCATAATGCACAATCTCCGTCGCCGCTTGCAATATCGCCCCTTTCTCCAATGCAACCCCCCCAAGCTCCATCGGACCAGTAACCTGCCTCGTGACATTCATCGACACATGTAGCCGCATACCCTCAGTGTACACCCCCTGCAGAAGCGGAAGCGCGACGAGCTTCTGCGCGTTGATAGTCTTCTCCCCTATCACCGCATCAACCTCATACGCCGTCATGACCTCTTCCCGAACAGCCTCCAACAGCTCCCTATCCTTCACCACCTCCATCACACACCAAGCCGTCACCGGCACCGAATTCGCGTTCGACCCAAACAGCGTCAAGTTCGTCAGCGCCCCCGCCATAGTCTGCAGCGCAAACCCCCCATCCCTTAGAAATCTCACAAACTCCCTTGCATATCTCGACCCAAACATCGGCTCCCACTCCGCATCCGCCTCTCTCACGTTATCCAGCTCCTCCAACGCCTCCTCCAGATACCTCCCCGTCGCAGCAAGCAGCCGATCCCGTTTCCGCCACGACTTCGGGTTCAGAAACTTCGGCAGGCCCCACACCAAACTCGCAGCGACCTTGTCGAACTCCCAAATCAGCTTGATCAACTCGGGGTTCATATCTAGGATTCGGCGGCCGTTGACGGCTGTGATCGCCGCCTCGGCCATGTCGCGGAGGAGGAAGTCGTAGATGCGGACGGGGGTCTCCTTGGCGAGGGGGAATTTCTCGAGGTTGAGGTTGAAGAAGCGCTGGTAGGAGCGCGCGAGGGTGTCGGTCTCGTCGGCGCGGGCGAGGTAGCGGTGGACTGTTTCGTGCATGCCCGCCCAGTAGCGTTTTTCTGGGTCTGATTCCGTCCCCGCGGGTCGGAGGGGGGTCTTTTGGCGGCCGGATTTGTCGTTGGCGAACTTGGCGAGGTCCTCGGGGGTGGAGTTCCAGATGTGCTGTTGGACCATGAGAAAGAAGATGTCGGAGCTGACGTTGTGCGAGGCGCGGAACATGGCTTGGATGTTGGAGGCGCCGTCGATCATGTAGGCTTTCATGGGGCCGACGTAGAACTGTACCATGTGTTTTTTGCGCAGGGCTTGCCTGCGGTTGGTGTTGTGTTAGTTGGCACGTGGAGCCAAGAGGGAGGTGCAGATAGTACTTTGCTTTGGAGAGAAATCCTCTCATGTCGGTCATGTACAAGAGGGTGACGGACAGGCGCGGGATTGTGCCCGCGATGACGGGAATCTCGGACTCAGCCCGCAGGAGGTAGCTGCCGGTCGCTACAAGCAGGATAGCGCCGACGGCCAACGGCCAGGCCGTGTACCCGTCGTCCCGGAGCCATGGTAAGAGGGATGAAGCCATTGCGCGATCGTGGGTGGTACTGCGTTTGATCTTGCTTCTTCGGCAGTGTAGAGAGGAGGGGAAGGACGCAGTTGGGGGTTTGAGGTGAGAGATTTGTCCACGCGTGGTAGCTCTGCTGACCACCGACATGGGGTCGACTGCAGCCCCCGCATGATGCATCACTTACCGCTTCGGGGTTAGCAACCCCTGTGACTGCCTGAAAGTTCCCTCTCACCTAGGTCTAGCTAGCACGCATCTGGGACGGAAAGTCAAAAGAGGCAAGATCTCCGATCCGCAACTCGAGCCATTCCACTTCAGATCTCAGCTCCTAACCAACCAACCGCATCCTCGCGACCCTTCCCAGCCTCTTCGACGCATTTAAGTTGCGATTCCAAACATTTCGGATTTTAGATCTTTTTCCATCTTCAGCGCGCCGGTGCTTCGTCAGCACTGCAACGCCGCTTCCAGCGAGAAGGCCGTCTACTGCATGGGCTGGACCCTTGCGCGCGCCTCGTGTCGTCGAGAACGCTCATCAGGTAGCCCGGAACCTGAATCCTCTGGTAAAATTGAACGACATTCTCGAGATATGATCACTGGATTGAATGAATAAACTAGAGCACTATGAAGCCATCAAAACCCAAGAAGAAACGCAGACCCAAAACATGGGTTCAAGGCTAATCTAAGCCCAGCAGTAGGAGCCATCGACACCAAGCCCACGGCAACATTTATCAAATGCGCCGCTGTCAATTCCATTGGCAGGGTTGGCACACTAGTATTATATCAGTTCATGCTCTGCCAGCGTCATCAAAGAGTCTGAAGGGGATCTACCTGATTGTTGGGACCGGGGAAGTAACCAATGGCACCGCCGTGACGTCCACAGCAGGTTTTGGTAGCCTCATTGTACTGACCACGAGAGTCTTGGCACTTGCAGTTGAGGCCGGCGAAAGCGCTAAACAATTCGTCAGTGGCGTTGTCCTCAAAGATAATGGGTGAGATGGGATGCCTACCCAGTCGCAAGGGCAAGGGCGGTGGTGAAAACGGCGACGCGCATTCTAGCGGTGGGGACTGTAGAGTGTTTGGATAGGTAGGTGTAAGGATTGTTAGAGAGCCGGGTGCTGAGCTGAAGACGGGACTGTTCGATGCGTGCTGAGCTTGAGTGAGTGCTCGAAGACTCTGGCTGTTGTCATATTTATACAAAAAGACGTCAGCAGTCCCTTAAACTGAAGCACTCTCCCTTGCTGAGACAACCAAAAATGATTTCATTTCCGTTAGTCATCTCATCTCTAGCCGTCCTGTCAGCGGCAGAGTAGTATCGTTCGGGCTCTCGTCGAGTTCTGCCATTGTCATACGACAGATGCACGAATGTACACCAATGTGTAAAGCTGAGCCTCAAACGCACGTAAATTGGCCCCCAAAGCACTATAGCAAATTAGATTCAACGGCACGCTAGGTTAAAAGTCTAATGGAATGCATCGCGCCGTCTGACGGGAAATTTGAATTATCACCTCCCGCCCTCAGCCGCAATAACCACAAGGCGACCGGGAGTTACTACCTGCAGCTTGCTTAGTCAAATTGTCTCGGCCTTGAGGCAAGCATCACATGGGCGTATCGGTATATCTGTTTCGCGCTTGGCGCGTTCGCTTCACCTATGTTAGGGGCACCACAGCGTCCAGGGAAGTTTAGCCGCTAGGGCTCTCCGTTTCTTACCCCGATTGGTATCGTCGTAAACGCGGGTCTTCGGGGAAATATCTCGAAGTCTAAATTGCAAGCCTCATGTATATATAACGCCAAGGGCCGTCTTGTAGGCAAATCATAGGGTGGCTAGGGTCCACGTGAGAACCTGGGCGAATGTGTCCCTAGAAAGTGGCGTCTAGCTAGGAAGCCGGTCTTTCTTTTTTCTTTTTTTAGCTTTCAGGTCGGTATAAAATAAGCGCGGCATCTTAAGTGTAAATTTGGGGGCAAATGAATACAGCACGGCAGTATCAGAAATTATCCCTCTGGATTCATCTTCTATCAATAGACAAAAGAAAGAGACATGTCACGATACACTACGATTTGGACACGGAAGTCCCTGGGCCGGGATAAAGTTTTAAAGCACTGGCCTTGGAAACCCTGCCACTGTACACCGAGGAGGTGGAAACCTTGCAAGCTGCCAGTGTTCCTAAAGGAAAAGGAGACGGTAGCCTCTTAAATCTTTCAGCAGCATCCGGAGTTGGCGAGGTGTATGACACATACCTAATCGTTATCGATTGCAGGCATTTGATTGCCACCGCCTCCTGAATACATTGTGTAATTACAGCGAAAGGCAAACTCTAGCTAGACTGAGCGAGGATGATGCTTCGCAGAAAGTTAGGAGAATCCGGTCCAAATATTTCGACATTTGCACAACAGCTAAATGGCTGAAAGCCAATGGTGGCAGCCACACTGCCTTAAAGTACCGTGCCATGTTCCGGATTGTGATGCCAGGTAACTTAGGACTTCCAATGGATAACTGTTTATGAGTTGACCCACATTGGTTTTTGTTCCTTCCCCACCTACTCGTCTCCAAACGCGTCATCGTACCTGACGAGCCGAAGGAGCGGGGAGTCTTGTTGATCTTCTGGGGCGCAGCGTGATTTGCGCTGGGATCAGGCGCCAAGAGTGCGGGCCGAGCCGCCAGATGGACTTGGCAGTTGGTGCCCCATGCAGCTGTCAGCAAAACGCCACCACTTGGGTCCAGATAATGATGACGCGCTCTCACCCCGCTTCAGTTTAAAATGCAAAACCGGTCTATAAAGCGAATTGACTTTTGTCCTCTACCTGAGTAACAAACGTCACCCTAAATGTAACTTATCCGCAAACTACCTTCACACCGCAACTATGTTTGGCCTCACCGACATGCCCGACGAACTCCTCGGAACCATGTGCTCCTTCCTCTGCATCGACGGAGACGAACGCAGCCATGGAGATCTATCCCGCCTCTCCCGAACATGCCGCCACCTCCGCGACACCCTCCAACCCCTCGTTTTCATGGCCTTTGTGCGACGCAACCCCTCTCGCGCTCAACTCACACAACTCCTGCGCGCGCTTGAGCTCCGCCACGACCTCGCACACCGCCTCAAACACATGGAAATCAACGATGTCGACTGCTCTGCTCCACTCTCCGACACCGACATCCAGTACCTCAACACCCTCATCGCCAAGCTCAACCTCCCGCCACCGCCGCCCAGCGAGTTCAGCTCCCCCTCATCCAACCCCTGGCCCCTGGTGGAGCTCATCCTCCTCCACACACCGCGACTCAGGCACCTCCACCTCCCCCTGAAATACGAGTGCACATTCTTTTTCCTCCCCACCTCCCTCTCCGCCCACAACAGCAACAGCAACAACAACAACCCTAAACCGGGACCGACCCAAAACGGCACGTCACCGAGGACAGGCCTTCTCTCCAACCTGCACACCCTCCAACTAAATCGCCACCCGTCGCCCAAATCCGAATCCGAATACGATCACGATCACTATCACGAACACGAACTCGGCCTCGCCAAAGTCCTCACCCTCTGCGCCGCCGCCCCCCACCTCGAAGAACTCTTCACCTACAACCCCGGCGGCAGCGGCGGTAGCGGCTTCGATGACGGCTCCCTCCTCGACCTCCCCCTGCACAACCTCCGCCGGCTCGAGTTCGACGGGACATGTCGCATCCCGCCTGCTGTGCTGCGTGGGATGGTCGCCTCGGCGCCAAAGCTGGAGGTGCTCGGGCTAAGTTGGGATCCTACCGGCGACAACCATCACAATAAAAGGGGGAAAAGCGGGGGAGGGGAATGCACCGTCGCCGAGGTCTGGGAGATTCTCATGATAAGAAGGCAGACGCTGCGTGAGGTCCGGCTGGATATCCACCAAGGAGACACCCGGCACGGGGGGGAGATTCTTCCAGTGGGAGTGCTGGGGTGGTCCTCGCTGATGGAGTTCGAGCGGCTGGAGGTGCTAAAGGTAGGAAACTTTGCGCTCAGCGCGGTGCGCGACGCGTGGATCCGCGAGACGAGGAATGAAGGGCGCGGAGCGGAGGGGTTTCTAGAGGGTCTGCTTCCGTGGGGGATACGGGAGGTCACGCTGTGGCAGCCGGATGGGGATTTGATCATGGCGGTGCGGAGGTTGGCCGAGGTGGCGGTTATGGGGAGGTATAGAGAGTTGGAAAGGGTTATCGTGGGGCCGTCGGAGGTGTCGGAAATTGAGTGGAGTGTGTGGGAGGGGAGGGAGGAGTGGTTGAGGGCGTCGTTGGAGTTGCAGTTGGAGTTTGAGAGGGATGGGGTCACGTTTGAGGCGTATGGACAAGGGGCGCAGGCGCTTGGGGGGCCGTTTCCTTGGTTGAATCCGTATCGCTTTTAGGGGGTGAGATAGATGAGCTGACTTTTGGAGGTGCATCGAGAGGCGTGGCTTATGGCAAAGATGTCACATTAATGTTTTGTTGTTAGGTACGTATAAAATTAGACTAATTTCAAGAACATACTGCAACCACCTCAAGTAAAGATGGAAACGGGAAAGAAGGAATACACAGTCTCTGCTTTTCCAACCGCTCCACCCAAAAACGAAACAAGAAAGCGGCCGCTAATTATCCCACCCCCTCAGCCCTCAAGACTGAAATAGAACTCCTTCATCTCAGCCTCACTCTCCCACCGAAGCGCCCTCTCCACCAAGCTCCTCATCCTCTCGGTAACCACCAACGTCTTCCCATGTCTGCCTCTGCAAAGCCACCGCAAACCCGCGCCTCCGCGTGCCTAAACCATAAGCCCCACGTTCCTTGTCCCCCACCTCCCCAAACACCGCGATAAAAGTCTCCTCTGAGATGTTTATATCCGGCGACCTCTCCAGAAGCTTCTCCACCGTCGCGAGACTCTTTTCATCACTCTATGGCTCCAACGCTGCGAGGAGAGCATCCTCTATCCCTACGATCTCTGTGTCAAACTTGAGCATCAATGCTACCTTCTCGGGACCGAATTGCTAGGTGAGCTGGGGGTGTATTGCTAGGGATTCGATCCCCCGAGCACAGCGATGGCCAGTTCCTCGTTGATGGGTAGATATGTCTTGGTAGCGGCTGAGTAGCATCGCGACAGCGTCACGATCACTTTGGTTTAGGATGACCTTGGGCGTGATTTCGCGGACTTGGCGGTAGAGGAAAAGGAGGGCGTTCAAAATTTGCGTCGACTTACACGCGGTGATAATCAGAGATTCGAAACCTCTCGAAGATCCCCGCGCACGGCTGCAAGAGACACGGTGCTAGCGATCCCTGTTGCGCCCAGAAGCTCTTTCATGAAGAGAAGCCATGACAAAGTGCACACTGCGAGCTCAGACGCGGTCTTGTCTGTCTGCCCGCAAGATGCGTTCTAGGCTGTTTTCGTACAAGTCTTCCAGACTGTCGGAAATTTGGGAAGAAGGAAGCAGATAATGTCGTCTAGATGCTTCTTGCGACAAAGAGAGTCAACTTGGAGTTTTATCCAAAGACACTTTGGGATGGTTAGAATAGCCCGGCAAAAGGAATTGTAGAACTTACGAAGGCTCCAGTTAAAAGAATGGGTCCCTCAGCCAGTGTAGAAAATGCCTTCCAACTGTATAAACTGCTTATAACTTTCATTATTTCAGGCCGTCTCCCATTCTGGTAACGCTTAGATAAATATTGAAAGGCCTTCTTACATTCTGGGATTGCCTACTTATATTCTAAAAAGGGCTTTCTATATGTTGAACAGGCCTTCCTGTATGTTAAAAAGGCCTCTGATGTGATAAGCCTAGACCTTACCGCTTTAAAGCAAGACTGTGTGAGGATTCCGAGAACGCACCTTCACACGTAGATAGAAGACCCTTTCTTTTGGCCTGAGCCTTCGTACGTCTCTTCCACCCCCTCAACCAGCTCCTTCAGTCCTCCATCTGAACCAACAAATCACCCGACATATTCCCATCCGGCAACCTCTTCTGTACAGCTGCATCTTCAAGCTGCTGTCGGACAAAGCCCGCATATTGGGTTTTATATCCTCAGTCGTGACGTTGATCCTCATTACCGTGGGTAGCAGCGTAAACACCTGACCATCATTCCAGCTCGTCACAAACACTTTAACTACATTTTCTGCTCTGGAAGTAATCTGGTTCAGTGCGGACAGCAATTGGTACCGCTCTTCCTCCGCAATCTCATCCATTGCATCGATAACAATCGTGAGCGGATCTTCGCTAGCCAAGTCCAGGATAGCCTCAATGCAATCCTTTGCTCGAAGTTTCGGCAGCTCCAGCCCGTCTGTCTTCGCCCTGGCGACCTGATTCTCGTTTGTGAACAATAGTGACGGCCGGACTTCGTTGTTGCGATTACTATTAATTGCAAGTTGACGCCAAAGGCATCGGAGGATCTCCTCGGGGGACGACCGCTCCGGCTCGAACTCTGAGTCCGCGCAGCAGAAGTCTGAAGTAGGCGAATGGTGCAGTGGTTGCCAATGATGCTGACTCGGTGATGAGCGAGTCGACGACCGCGGAACACAGCGTTGACTTTCCCGAGCCAGGAGTCCCACGCAGCAGCAGAATCGACGACGGGCTCGAAACAATGATTTCACCACCCTAAAATCGACACCACAAATTTCCCTTTCCTTCTTCGGGACTGAGCAGTTGTCGCCTTGGCCTGAGCCAGACTGAGCCAGACTGAGCGAGGGGGTCACTGTTCTGGGCTGCCTCGGCTATAGTTGCCACGGTCTAAAATGGCCGTCATATTGTGAGAACCCGGTTTTGGGACCTCGCACCACCACTTATCTCAGCAAGCTCAGCCCCTTCGTGCGGCTCTTACAGTCAACACCCCTGTTTCCGCAACCCCCTCTTTCTGCAAATTACCCACAAAACGCAAGCCACATTCCGGTTCGAATTAATTACTATTGGAAAGGCAATTGTTAGGGGTGCATCCCTTTTTTACTACCCTAGGCCCCTGGAAAAATGAGAGTCACTTCAACCCCATTCTAAGAAAACAGCACCATGCACTTGCCCGAATGCTGCACTCCTCACAGAGCTAATTGACGTCAGCATCAGAGCCGTGGACTCAGGTCATGTTAGGGTTTGAGCAACCCTAGGTTTCTAAATAGACTATGGGTGGATACGGTTTAGCCTGAAAATGAGCTGTTTCATTGCCCAAGAGCTGAGATAGCTGTTTCTCTCTCAAAGGGCAGCTGCCAAGGTCGAGCACACATTTTCGACCCGTATGTTGCACAGTGCTCGCTGTTCAACGCGGTGAGGTGGCTGGTGGTTCTGGGAGATACTTGATATATCGGGCAGAAAAGTTCATTTACTGTTGGGAACGTATGAGATACGGGAGCGGTAATGAAAATTGCAAATGCGGCGTCAAGATGATGGAATGGCCGCATAATTACGACTTCACCGCCCTTACTCTTGACGAAACTTGAAATTCTCCGTATCCCCTCATCGTCGATACAGGTATAGAAACAATCGATCATTACCTTACTACTTGAGAGCTATTATAATTCCAGACGCTATTATCACCTACTGCCTTCTGCTTTGTGTTGTTTCCCCTGAGAATTACCCCCGAGAGCTACCCCTGACTTCCACCACTGTCCCCTGAAGTTGAGACCCCCCACCCAAATCGTAGTTCTCCTTCAAAGCCACACAGCCATTATACCAACCAACAACCCTCCCACCATGAAGCAAGCCGCTGGCAAGTCCGCAGAGTGACCAACTGAAGACCCTCCTGGCCTAGATACGCCCGTAGCCGTCGACGTCGCCCGAACCCTCGTTCCTGAACTGGAAGTAACTCCAGCCAGAGATGCCAAGGATGTTGCGGAGGCTGGTGTCGTGAAAATCCTTGCCGTGATTTCGTCAAGTGAGGAGCTTGCATCGGCTTGATTTGTGGCATACACTGTCACTGTAGTCGTCGTGGTCTCGCTGGAGTAAGTGACGACCGAAGCGGTGGCGGCGGCGATGTAGTACCAGTAGTAGTACCGGTATGTCCTGGTCATATCTGTCAGTGCCTCACATGGAAGAGGGAATGTTGAAGGAATTTCACCAGTAAACAGTATAAGTATACCACTGGTATGTGTCCCTCGTGATGGTCGTCGTAGCGGCTCTCGTGGTTGTCGCCCTGACGGTCGCCGTGCCGATCACATTCGACGTGCAGGAATAGTCGGCGCAGCAGACGATGCTGCCTTGGTAGAGCACGCAGACGTTGCCGGCATCACAATATCGACCGTTGCGGCAGCACTGGCTGCCGATGGGAGCGCAATTGTTTTCGCAGCAATTGTAGCCGGATGGACAGGAACCGCCCGGGCAGCACACTCGGCCCGGGGTGAGACAGTACCCGTAGGAGCAGCACCGGTCTGAGGCGGGACAGCAGCCGCCTAAGTCTGCAGTTCGTCAGTCAGGGTTGAGTTTTGGGAGGAGAAAGGGGAACTCACTCGAGCAGTATCCGTACCCGGCGGGACACGTCTGGCGCTTGGCCAAAAACTCGAGGTTCGCCGGCGAAGTGTTGTTGCCCGCTGTTTCCATGAGCGATGTCTCTGCCCACCCCGGAGCAAGTTGCAACTCCTCTCTCCTCAGGCTTCCTCCTCTCGGTTCCTGCTCCCCTCTCCCCCCCAACAATGCCAACGCGCGAGTCGCAAAATCTGAAATCTGAGACCACATCGTTTCTTCTTTACTTCTTGTCCTGGCACCGTTACCTCCATCCCAGCAGCGTGAACCCCCATTCTTAATCCCCATCGCAAACCACACTGAGGCTCCAGTCCAGTCCCAGCCGCAGGCGTCAACACGGATGAACAGTCCGCCGACCCCGCTTGTTGGCCGTCGGAGCGGCTGAGCCCCTTCCAGGGTTGCATTATCTCCGAAAGACTCACCACCTGCTTTTCTGTCCCAATCAGACGGGACGCATCCAATCCTGCGCGGGTAAGGACCTGTCCTGTGGTGTATATTTTGGGAAGGCCGTGCAACGGCGCCAGGTTGCACAGAGCTTGGCAGCGCGGACGCGCATGCGGGCGTGGCCACACAAAGGCTGCGAAGAGAGGTGGCTGGGGTTGGGTGGAAGATTTGGGTTTTGGCGCCTTGGCTGGGGGATGTGGGATGGGGATGAGTGGCTTTATTGTTGGGGGAACTGTTGAAGGGATTGGTTGGTCGTTTGTCGCCTGATATAACAGCAACGAAGATTGACGTGGCCTGGATGAGAGACGCCCGAACACTTGTATTCCCTTATTTTGGACTTGGCCAACTGAATTCTTCGGCGTACTCTCTGCAGTGGAATCACAACCTGTTAGCGCCGTGCGTCGGCGGCAAAAAGTAGGAGCTCTTTGCCAGCAAGTGTATAGGTTCAATCTTGGGAAGAACCGTGACCCAGAGGGAGGGCGGATGGAAACCACCAGTTGCCCTCTGGACCACAAGCTGAGTATCTTGACTAAGGCGGAGCCTAGGGTATCGAATCTCCCACCTACAGGACGACTTTAAATCCACACGCCACCGTTGCGGTGTTTGGTTTTCCATCCAAAAGTTCCGTTTATATTTATAAGTAGGTAGGCTACGTTAACTGGGTCCAGTGGTAAATCCAGAAGGTTTCCGTTATTCAAAGGGGTATCATTGAGTGTAGAAGCTGCTACTGGCAGCCAAACGCTATAAAAATCTCAGCGGGTCCCCTATACGACTTCGGGCTTCTAATTAGATAAAGTAGCTTACATAACGATAATTTTCACTTGTTTAAAAGATGTATGAAAACGGAGCTATTCTTAACGGAGTTTGCTAAACATCGTTTTTTTAAATGCACGGTTATCCCAATTTAAACGGAAAACGGATGCTGAGCGGGTAAACCAAACACCGCCTTACATTTGAAAGGGAAAGCCATCACGTCAGCGCCAAGACAATGAGCATGGCCCGTGCTCGATGCTTCCACAGCGACAGACCTTTCGGGCGTCGGAAAATGCGGGGCTTGTTGTCCCCACAGACAGATCAACGCCATGTCGTCCCTTCTCCATAAATTGTCAGGCTTGAGAACTCGTCATTCTGCTGCTGCCGAAGTACGGCCTTCATTGCAACAGGACCCAGTATACAGACCGCTGGACGCATCCCATGATTCGACCCGGCTGGTCCTCATCCACCCGGCGCACGCCGACGACGACCCCGAAGCCCCTATCCGATGCACAGTCTCCGAGGCCAAATTCAGCGATCGGCCCCAGTACGAGGCACTCTCGTATATGTGGGGTGACGACACTGTCCAACGCCCAATCGTCATCAACGATCAGCCGCTCCAGGTTACGCAGAATCTCTTTCATGCTCTCCACTTCCTCCGTACCCGCCAGCGATCCTTGGATGGATCTGTGATTCCAGGTTCCCCCGGCGCCCGGTACTGGATCGACGCCATCTGCATCAACCAAAATGACGTGCATGAGAAGAACAAGCAGATACGCATCATGCCCCACATCTACTTTCGCGCCAAAACCGTCCTGGTCTGGTTGGGCAGAAAGGAAGTCGATACGGATCAAGAGGCGCCCCAGAGTTCAGAAAAATTCCATCTGTACAAGACCATTTATCACGACGAGTACTGGACCCGGCTGTGGATCATCCAGGAGATCGGGAAAGCCACGCAGCTCCAGGTCTGTTACGTAATGGGGTCCAAAATAACGGCGTTATCGAGCTATTCTCTGGAATGGAACCAGCTGATCCAGGATATCGAAGCGCATTACACCCGTCTTGTCTCATCTGGTGATGGCCAGGATATGAACGGCGGCCCCCTTCGATTAGATCGTCAGCTTCGGGGCAAATACACAGGTTCTCACAGCTTGCTATCCCTGATCGAAACCCACAGAGATGCCAGGTGCAAGAATCCCCGCGACAAGATCTTCGGTCTGGTCGGGCTGTCCACTGACTCTACCCGTGACTTCCCCATCGACTACCAGAAATCGCTCTTTGAGGTCTGGAAGGACACACTGAAATTTCTCCACCTCGCCGGCAATCTTGTCGATGTGGCCTTGCTTGTGTTAGAATCCCTGGGGGGCCAACTCAGGTTCTACCCACCCAAACACCATCTGCCAAAATATCGTCATCGCCGTTAAGCGCACTGAACTACTACCACGCACCGTTCCTCGGATTGAGGTTGGCAGTTCTCGGCATAGTCATGTTCGTGGGTCCACCGCCAGAGGATCTCATCAACAGCCTGGAGCAGGCAGACCTCTGGACTAAGGGAATACAACGGGGCGTCAAGCATGGCCACTTGGGAAGTCTTCTCCGGGAAAACGACGGCCTCTTCGAATGGCTGCTCAGAATGGGAGATGACTTGGATCTACCATCTCTGGGAATCGGTCCGTCACGTGCTGCAAGAGACCCGCAACGAACGTACCAATCCCGCCCAGCAGCGGGGTTTTCTATCCAGTCGCTTTACGGCCCGCATCTAACCACCGGTCCCACTCATCTTTATACAAAGCCTGCAAAGCAGCAAGCTTCTTCTTCCTCTTCTTCCAAAATGAAATTCAAGTCGAACGAAAAAGAACACAGCGACAACCATGTCGTCTGTATCGTCTCAAGATGGTGACGTCAGGTCCATCGGCTGATGAAGAAGGATGCAACCTGGGCCTGGCAACCGACGTGCAGCCGAAAGACCTGCTATGCCGCATCCCACAGACCGGCAAGACGTTTTTCCTAAGGGCGCCGAAGTCGGGGTCTGGTCTTCAGCATCAAGCCTTACAAATAGCCGGGACCGCGCTTGTGGCGCAGGAACTGTTTCCGCCTGACAAGAGGGTTCAGCTTCGGGCAGCGTGGGATTTGACTTTGAACATTGATCCTGAGACGCTATATCGGCTGTTGACATAGAGAGACGGATATGAAATATGTTGTTGTTTCTCTGCTGTAGAACACTCACCACAGACAGAACTTTGGAGTGATACTACCACCATTACAAACGTTAACCTTGACTTTTCCTGGGTAAGAGGTGGCTACCACGGGTTAATTTTCCTCTCATCACGCCGGTCGTCATTGCGAAAAGCCCATCCTTTCTCTTGTGACAAACTGAAGTTCGATCATCTGCCCTTGCACAGTAGGTATAGCCAATCCAAACCCCGCTCTCCACTGACGACACGCCCAACAGTGGCCCGCCCCAATAGCACATGCCTACCCTCGCAACCTGTTCACCCCTGCGATTGCTCTCCAGCATCGAGAGTCGCCTAAAGTCTGCAGTATCTGGGAGTCACAGACATAACACATCCTGCCAACCGACATCGGCGGATCGACAGGCACACGTACCCTGGATCTCCTATCTCCGCTACTAATGAACATGTATGCCACCAGCATAAGTTCGCCATACCCCAGCACAGCGACGCTTGACCAGGTGAGCATTCCGTGCGGCGCCCATGCCTGGCATATTTGGAATGGGATGTTGGCCAGCAACACGGGTGCGAACTTGAAGAGGATCCCGCCAAGTGTGACGATGCAACCCGGGGATTCCCTATGGTGGAGGATAAGTTCGTCGGGGTAAATGCATGCCGAAAGGAGAAGCGAGTTGGAGGGAAGAAGAGCCAAAATGGGAGCGCCATTGCCGCATACCGAGAGATTACCCGGTATAACACACCGGTTCGTCACCTGATATGAAAGGTACACACCAGTGCGGGTGGCAGGGGTGTTAAAATATTACGTCACAAACACGTGGCCTGCTTACCCTGAACAGTGTCGACATCCTACCTCTGTACCTGCATCTGAACTCTATTCTAAGGGTAGGTAATATTCCCCATCCAGAGCTCTGATGCATCTGGGCCATGTCGAGCAGCAATCAACTCTAGAGAAGTAAAGATCCTTAATGTGCGATAAACCAAATGGCGAACTTCGGTCACATTTCAAACTCTGTGGCCATACATTCCACTCGCAGAGCGTCGTTCCAATCCATGGATATTAGACCCGGCACAGTATCAGCAGAGTCCAAGATTCGCATCTAGATCCCATTCTTAGGGATCATCATCTTTCATGTTCGGATGAGCCGGATTTGAGGACATTCCCATCCACGCGGCTTTTGCGGGTGGGCCGTGACTAAATCTGCCTACTAAGTCCGAGCTATACCGTAAAAAATGTGTTAACACGTTCTAGAAATCAAGGATAACTAGCCTCTACCCTTAAAAGATATAGGGTAGGTTAAATTAAGCACCATATATAAACCCTGTCTCTTAACGTCTATAGTCCAATCACGGTAGAGTGGGATGTTACCGGTTGGGAGCACGTAGTATCCGTATGTGTATTGGGGTTTGTGAGTGGCATTGAGGAAGATGAGGGCCCGGATTACTGAGTGCATTGTTTTGGCCAGCCGCGAACATGGCCAGCCGCCAGCAGGCGGCCGGAGACGAGACCCAAGCTGAGGCAGCGGTTGCCTGGCCTGTTTCACTAGGTAGGTATATATACTCGACCTCTCAGTCTTGAGCCTGGTCTGGAAATCCACCCTCCTTCACTTTTCTTCCGCAAACCCCCAACAGCTAAACGGCAGTTCCTCAGATCAACTCCCTGATACCCAAAATGCCGCGGAAATACATCCCATCATTCGAACCACCGACCGAGTCGGAGTTGTCCGAAATTGCGACAAACCTTTCAGACCAATCGTCGTGGGGACAATGGCTATTGGCCGAAGAAGCTGGAGCGGCGCGGCGAGCTGGCATCCACCCGACCGAACGTCTTGCCGAAGACGGTGCGAAGCTCCGGCAGAAGATCGAATCCGAGCCGGGCATGGCCGCCGTGCTAGAAGTATCCCGCAGCCATCGGTCACGGTGCCGAGCTGACGATTGCTTCTACCGCGACCCCAGCATCCGGGACCGGCTCCGCATCCGTGTTGATGGTGTCAGAGGGGACCTTCCGCATTATCGCACCACCCACTATTACCACATCATGTGCTTCGAAGCAATTATTCACGTCGAGGATATGATACCCTCTGGCAAATTCGTGTATGATAATAACGACACATGGGGTCTGATGATGATCGAGTGGTTCAAGCACAGGGGCTGGATCGACCCCGACGCGTTGGCGCAGTGCATGAAAGCCTGGGACAAGTGGGAGAGAAGACACGATATGGTTCTCGGTCCAGACTACAGGCCTATGCTCGCCAACAAGATGGAGGAAAGCATTGATGATACCGAAGCTTCGGCCATCCCCGGGAAGGAAGGGGAATTCCCTGCCCTGCACAATTATGTGGCCAAAGATCCCCAAGTGTGTAGGGGGCTGTTCCTGCTCGTGAACCATTCAGAGATTCAGAATATGGGCGGCCGGGTGATACAGGCCCCTTGGCTTCCTTCAGGGTCGCAAGGAGTTGCGCCATGGGAAGACGCCAATGCGGGTGGCGGAAAGCTGATACCGGAGGTAGAGGAAGACGACGATACCGCGGTTGCCAATCGTGAGAAACAGCGGAAAGACTATCGGAAAGTGATGTTTCGCAGGATTTGGGATGAAGTGCACGAGGAAGACGTATCGGCTGCTGAAGCCCGCCCCATCGAGGATAGTCCGGGTGAGGGCGGGGAGGGTGATAGCGAAAACTGCCAAGGAGGTGATCAAAAGCGGAAGAGAAGTCATACTGACTCGGAGAGTGATGGAGACGAATGCCAAGAGAAAGAAAACGCGGGGGGATAGCGACGCGGAAGGTGAATGATTCCTTGTGGACAGGACGTCCCCGTTAGAACTCCGTTTGAGGTAAAGAGGGTAAATGTATTGGTTCTCATTTTTGCGGCCAGTTGAGGTTGTTGCTTTGGAATGGTTATGGAGATGGCATTTGTGCAGTCGCGCCAAAGATCACACTGTGGTCTATCGAATCGGAGGAGAGCACTTGGCTGGATGTGGGGCTTGTCTCGGAGGAGCGACTGAAGCGGGGTCGGCAGACGTGGTGGTACCAGATTAGCTGAATCCGGGGTCGCGCCATTTTGCTTGACAACCGAGACTGGCACACATTCTCTTGACTCTTTTGGACTACCGTTCTCCATCACCCAGCTTCAACATTGCTTGTTTTGAGATTTGCTTCGTGTGGATGCACGGAGCCACCGGAATATTTACATCGCTCAGCATCACTGTCAACGACAACCGGGAAAACTGCCACTGGCAGTTCAGACAAAATCATGGCAGCTTCTACTTCGACCTCAACCCCTCCCGATCCCATCCCCGCACTCAGTAACGAACATATGGCGGTCGTCGACCTAACTGATTCTGTTTCGAGTACCGTGCTACTTGCGGAGATAGCCGCCAGCTTGAAGTCGCTGAGAGACCATTCCGATCGCTTTATGCAGCTACTAGATATTGAGGAGGAGGAGAGCACCCGCCATACAAGAAACAAGGGAGAGATGCCGGAGGGGGATATTGTGTCGGGATCGGATGCTGCAGAGCGTCGGTCCCGTCGCAGGAGTCGTGGGTCTTCCAGAAATTCCAAATCGGTGTCTGACTTTTCCAATACACCCTCCCATGACGGAACGGAAGAGGACCTGGAAACGAGGCAATCCACCCCAAATCGTCGGAATCGATCACGACCTACAAGCGCCGGTCGTGCCGTTCTTATAGTCGAAGAGCGTAGGGTCCATAGGGCTTCCTCATGGCGAAATTCGAGGCGGCGGCGACCAAGCACGCAGAGTTCAACCTCAGACTCCAGTTCACGACACAGCGCCAGATCTATCACCTCCGACGGACAATTCAGCGACGCGACGCGACCCCGATTAGACGCGTACAAGTCCGTCGAAGTTGGATATGGGGGATTTCCGAACCCTGATTTATTTGAACAGCTGTTTGGCGAATCATGCGTCAGAGACGACCGCCTCTGCTTCGACAGCGTCGACGATGACGCCGCAATCGCCTCATGGCTGGATGAGAAGCATTTCATATTCGCCCCTGACGAGCGGTGCAGGTTCGTGTTTGATATGGGCACTCTTGCCTCACTCCGCGGCCTTGGAAGTGTTGAAGCTGTGTTTGAATATATAGGGCAGTTTTCTCGCGACTTGCGAGCCCAAGGGGGGTTCTTCTTCTTTCGGGAATCTTATAATCATGGACTTGTGGCAAACAAGATCTACAACGGAACACATGTCTTTTCATGTCGTGATGGGTTCAAGCAGGCCCTTCCGAGAATTTCGGGCTCGGGAAAGAGCTTTTCTGAGGAGATTCCAGAAGAACGGCCAGCATGGGGAGAATGGGGGGAGGACATGTGGCTGAGGCAGACGTTAGAAGCAAGAAAAGAGGAGTCCAGGTGGAGTCATGGCCCCCGAGACTTACACGTCACATACCATTACGACGGAGAACCACGACACGACTACGACGGTGGGCGCCCCACAGGAGTTGTAACCGACGACGGCATGGGACATCGGACCGAATTGACAGAGGGTTGTGACGTATACACAGATCCTCATCTCACAGCACCGTGGCGGAGACTTTGGTATGCGAAAGGGCTTGTGTGTTTGAGTCTGCGGGTTGCTAACGCGTAGCAGTGTGCTTACCGGTCTATCCAGGGCTTCGGAAGTCGCGAAGCATGGGAGGATCTTGGGGCTGGGAAAGATCCCGCTGTTCCGAAACTCGAACCGGATCGGAGAAAGGAAACACGACACAGAAAACGAAAACGAGAGCTACAATGGTGACTTCTACGCCGAGAGCATATCAGAACACATTGATGGCAAACAGCTGTCACTTTGGGAGCGATCTCGTCGACGAGTTGTTAAATTCCAGTTTTCCTGGTACGAGCTGATCCCCTATGGAGAATCCGAAGATCGACAGTTCTCCGGCAGGCTCTACAGAGATGTCCAAAAGAGATCACTCCAGTTGCAATCTTTCATGGTGAGCCCGACCTAGCTCTGGAGTTTTGGACCACAGAATCGAACTAACAGAAGCAGGCCATCGGGGTTTGGCAACATGTAGACGAAGATTCTGGTGGCGATTCCGAGTTCTGGACTCTCGTTATCATGGCGCCTGCATTCTTCTACCATAAGGATGGCAAGCCGAGGAAGGAATTCGATGATTTGATTGCTCCGCTCAATGGGATTCTGCCAACTTTATCGGCAACATTACTCACGATAGGCACCCGCATAGTGGCCTACTGGACCGAAATCAGCGAATACGTGGAACAGTTCATAGCCGGCCGGGACACCTTCTTGCATGAAAGACGACACGACCAGCTGCTTTTTGACGACGACAGCTTTACCCGCTCCCGTCAGTACTCGTGGGTCATCACCAGCACCGGCGAATTCATCCTGATCATCAACAAGACGATCAACCATTACGAAAGCCTGTCAAAAAGGCTCTTTTCCAGGAAGAGGGAGACTATGAGAAAACACAGAAAGCTCCAGGCAGAGATTGAAGCTATCAGAGAGCTCTTCGAAATGCAGAGAACAAGAGCTACTGACCTTCGAGAGGGTGTAAGTACCTGCTAACTATGATCTTACGCTCATGCATTTCTCGCTGACACCTACCTTGAAATAGCTATTCAGCGCCAGCGCTGTCATCGAGAGCCGTTTATCAACTCGGTTGTCTCAGAATGTGAGGCTTCTTACATACGTGAGCATTTTTTACCTCCCCTTAGCATTCTGCGCGGTAAGTCTCCAATCTCCTCTGGTCATTGCTACCACTGGCTCCCGCCTATTAACCATAACCCTCAGGCACTTTGGGCAATCCCAAACATTACAGAGTCATCAACCCAAACCCCCTTCATTGTTGCGTCCCTATTTGTCGGCCTGGCAACATATTCCATCGTGTTTAATCTCGACTCGATAGCTATCTTCGGCTGGAAGATGTACGCCGGATTCCGCAAAGCCTGCATTAAGCAGATGTTAACGGACTCAAAAGCCTTCCCACAAGGAGATACATGGCAGAATCGTGCGCAGGGATTCAACCGCTTTGAACCTGATCGAGGGAGGACAAAGCCCTCTGAGTGGTATATTCTTTTATTCTTCCTGATGTATCTGTTTGGGCGGCGCCTTAAGCCCGGGCGCATCGAAGATACGGGAGACGATGGCTCATCCGCCAGTTCGACGTCTACCGGCTCTGCTGGATCTTCATCTGAGGAGATTTCGCCCGAGGGGGGTTCTGAGGGCTCTGCAGAGTCAACGCGAGGAGGAACATGGAAACGGTGGATACTGGCGCTCTTTAGGAGGTCCGAGAAGGGCGAGAAAGATGGGCCAGACAGTGCGTAGTATTATCAACCCACCCTTTGGCGGTATGTTGAACCCGGCCATGTTTATGCCGCTGGGTCCTCATTTTTGCAGGCTGTTGGGATTGTTGTTTTGGTATGGTTATGGTGATGGAACTTGTGGACGACGTGGTGTTTTCAAAAGGCGGTGGGGAAACAAAGAGATTTGGCATTCGCGCAAAAGCCACACAGTGGTCTGATCCAATTGATGCGATGTTTTGGCACCGGGCCGGGATGTGGGGCTTGTCTCGGGGATCGAGGTGAGTCCCCCGGCCGCCGCATTGGCCCCACACAAACCTTCGGGCCCCCACGCGGTTTCTTCAAAAATGTGGATTCGGTCTTCCTCCATTTGTGCCAATTCTGCCAGCGAGAGCAGAGCTTCGGGAAAATACTTAAGCGGATTGTGCAATATTGTTTTCCTGCACAAAAGAGGCTTATGTGGCCTCCTTGCAGGCGAGAAAGACGCCGTCTACCTGGTGAGACATTGGAGCTCCATTGGAATGCGCCGAGCAACGACTTATTACCAACGTGCCTAGCAAATGCAACGTACTAGCCAAAGCTTCTGAAATGCATACTACTGCGACTAGACACCTTATCTTCCCGCTCAACCTGGTGCTTCTGCCGCAGTAGACCACACCTTATCTTCCCAGGAAAAAACTACCCTTGGGTAGCACGTGACTTATCTCGGCCTCCCCCCTTGCTGCTGCACCTGCAGCTGAAACCCCGGCGCGCTGGGCCAATCGAAGCGGCGGCGACACGACACACCAACCACCGCCTTACGGACTTACCCCAGAGCTGAGCGGTTGAGTTGGCAGTTTTCATCTCGCCAACGCTCATTTCAATCGCAACGGCGACACTCATCAGGTCCTCCACCAACACCACCTCGATGGACTCAAACTAGACTCTTTCGCCCAATTTCGCGCTCCCACCACACTCATAATCGCGCCCCGGAGTCCGACGACAGTCGCGTCGCGTCGGTCGCGTGAGGCGGCATCAAATCAATCATGGCTATGACGGCACCCCGCCCCCGCGCCATGAGCAGCAGCGACGCGCTAGATCCCGCGCCCACGCTGATGGGCATGATGATGTCGTGCAACGACCTGCCCTCGACCCTGACCGCAGCAGCAACATCATCGCCCAACCCGCTAACTCCGCCACGCAACAAGCCCCAACGCCCCGCCAGCACCTGGCACAGCGAAGCCGACACCTACAGCGCCTCCGCCGCCAGCACCGTCGTCGACGCCCCGGCTCTCATCGCATCTCGGACGGGCACCCAGTCCGAGTCCCAGACAGCAGCATCCCCTCAATCCCACCACCACCACCACCCCAAACCCCAAACCCCCACCCGCTCCCCCTCCCCCAAACCCACCCGGGCCACCACCGGCACCAAACTCCTCGCCTCCCGCTCCAAAGACTCCTCCTCCAAATCCCGCAAACAGTCCTCCTCCGACGAAACCACCGAAGACTTCATCCAAGTCACCCACCCCAGCCCCGGCGGCAGCAGTGCCAGCGGCGCGGGCGGACGAAGTCCAGAGAACTCCCCGCCGCAGTCGCACCATCGCGGGCGGCTGGGGCATATTGTGAGC